>OLRO01001502.1_pt1 | contig 13003 bp, 16 predicted proteins | sample 1673131 | NCBI WGS metagenome assembly OLRO01 (sample SAMEA3136757, study PRJEB25190) | human gut metagenome | biome: human gut; feature: human-associated habitat; material: faeces | place: Austria | collected 2013 | reverse complement strand
ACTACAGAATCTAAAGCAAGTTTACAAACAGAAGATTTTTTAGATGCAAAAAAAGTTTCTGTAACCAAAATTTCTAAAGAAGATTCTCCAACATGCATAGACTATGAACACGGTATTTTTATTGATGATAGGCCAAAAGATTTAGAAAATCTTTACAATAGTATATATAAATCTAAAGAATTTTACCCAATAAGGCTTTTCAGAATAGCGAGAACTGGCGGTAGATATTCTAAAGAACCATTTACTTCTAATTCATATTTAGAAGGTACAAAAACATTTTTAACATTAGCTGATTTAGCTAAATATTTAACTAGAAAGGATTGAATTTAATATGAAAATAAAAAAAATAGTACTTTTAGGTGGAGGAACAGGTGCCTCTACGATTCTTAAAGGATTAAAATATTTCCCTGTAGATATAACTGCCGTAATTACGGTTTCAGATAATGGACGTAGTACTGGACGTTTAAGAAAAGAATTTTCAACACCAGCTGTTGGAGATATTAGGCATGTTTTAAGTAATCTTTCAACTCTTCCAGATGAAGTTAGAAATATTATGGAATACAGAATGTCTACATATAGTGACTTAAATGGTCACGCTCTTGGAAATTTAATACTTACTTCACTTTACCAAAAAACTGGTAGTTTAAAAACTAGTATTGAATATTTAAGCAAGCTATTGCAAGTTAAACATACTGTTCTTCCTCTTTCTGAAGATTGCTTAACTTTAATGGGAGAAACTGAAGATGGAGAAATAATTGAAGGAGAAGAAGAAATCACACTTGCGAACAAACCATATAAAAAGATTTTTTATAAAAATGAGCCAACTGTTCTTCCTGAAGTTTTTGATGCCATAAAAGACGCAGATTTAATTATTTTAAGTATGGGAAGTCTTTATACTAGTCTTATGCCACACTTAATATGTAAAGATGTTGTAAATGCAATAAATAACTCTAAAGCAAGAGTAATGTATGTATGTAATGCAATGACTCAACCTGGAGAAACAGACGGTTTTGGCGTAAGTGACCATGTAAATGCAATTGAAAAATATCTTGGAAAAGATTCCATAAATGCTGTTATTGTAAGCAATACCGTTCTTCCTAAAAAAATATTGGAAAAATATGCAAGAGAAGAAGAAAAAGATTTTGTAAAAATAGATTATGAAAATATTAAAAAATAGTGAATATCAAGAATTATTGGATTATAAGAATAAGTATGATGATTTAACAGGCAGAAATTGGTATATATTATCTGGTGGAAGATCAATTCATGCCAGATTAATGCAATTATCAAAAGAAACATTGATTAATATGTTGTTAGAAATGCGACAAGATCTAAAAAAAGCATATAAGAAATTAAAAAAATCTAATATTTGTATTTTAGAACCATCAGAAGATCATGACTATGAAAAGATGGTAAATAATACTATTGATTATGTGAAAGATTGTTTAGAGCATTTATGTACAGTCGATGAAATAGAAATATTGAATAAATTATGTTATAATAAAGATACAGAAGAATAATTAAAAATTAATGAAAGGAGCTAACTAAAGACATCCCTTTAGTATTGTAAAATCTACCATAAAAGAATAATAAGGAAAGGGTGTCGCAATGAACGAAGAAAAAAAGTATAGTATTAGAGATAAAAAGAGATTTTTAAACCAATTTTTTTGGATTTCAAAAGAAATGGAAAATATCGAAGAAAAACTGAAAAAATTAACGATAAAAATTCAGGGGATTAGAACAAGTGATTTTTCGGCCATGCCAAAAGGTGGTCAACCGCAAGATATAGTAGATCTACTTGCACAAAAGGAAAAATATCAAAATCAACTTGCTAAAAAAATGGCAAAAATGGAAAATATAAGGTCACAGATAGAATCTTCAATAGACACCCTAGAAGATTCAAGATTAAGACTAATTTTGCAATATAAATATTTGGAAGATTATTCATATAAGGAAATTGCAGTAGATTTAAAAAAATCAGAAAGGCATATTAGAAGATTACACGATATCGCTATTCGCTTAATGGAAATTGTTAAAAAATAGGTGTTTTTAAAAATGCTTATTTTTTTTGATTGTAAAAATGGCCACTTTTGGCCACTTTTGGCCGCTTTTGGCCTTTTTTGGCCACTTTTGGCCAGAAATGTCACAAAATTATGTGTTATTATGGTATTGTCATAAAAGACATTAAGAGTTCGCCCCTTACTTTTATGATAGTGATTAAGACATCAGAAATGGTGTCTTTTTCTAATGATTTTTTAGGAGGCGATTATATGGTAATGAAAATATGCCGAAAATGTGGAAGTCTTATTCCATATCCTTATACTTATTGTACAAAGTGTCAGAATGAATATAACAAAGATCGAGAACAGCAGCTAAAAGAATCAAAAAAGAAATATGATGCCAATTACAACAAATATAAGCGAAATAAGGAACATACCAGGTTCTATAACTCTGATGAATGGAAGTTACTTAAAGAAAAGTATCTACAGGATCAACAATATCGATGTGAAAAATGTGAGGAATTACACAAGAAAGATCCTAAACATAAGCGAAAAGTTGCTGTAGAAGTACATCATATTAAGTGGTTATCTACTCCAGAGGGATGGGAAAGGCGACTAGACTACACTAATCTGATGGCTCTATGTCATGCACACCACGATGAGATGCATGGTAGATTCCAGAAGAAAAAGAAAAGAAGTATATAAATTAGCTGCTGCTATTTTATATAAAGTAAGTAAATAAATTTATTTACTAATTAAAGTTAGGAGGTGGACCAAATGAGATTAGTTATTATTACAAAGAGATATGATAGTTCTGTAATCAATCAAAAGGTACAACCTACACCATTAGATGCAGAGGGTAATCCAATGTATGCAATCTATCTATCAGATGAGAGAGCACAAACTTTAATTGATGCTGGTGTTGCAGAAGAATATGTAACAGAAGATCTAATAGTAGATGATTCTAATGATGATGTTGTAACTGATCCTGATACTAATGAGGGTGCTACTAATACTGATAGCAATCCAGAAGATTCAGATGCAGATGATAATGTTGATGGCGATGCTAACAATGAAGATCCTAATGCAGATGATTCTAACGATGATGAATCAGAAGAACAAACAACAGATACTAAATCTAAAAGTAATTCAAAGAAGAATAAATCAAGTAAATAATCTTGGCCATTTAACCGCACCTTATTAGACCGCATTTAAAGGCCTTATAAGAAGAGTTTGCTTTATCACGACCAATGATACTATTTATCTTTTTATTAAGCATTATTTTTTATGTATGCTAGGTATAAAGTGGGTAGGGGTGGTCGAAAAAGTATTTAGGTTTTATAGGATATCGGTGCAAGGTGAGTATTTTGTAGCAAAAACTCCCCACGAGAAATTAAGGAGGTGTCGCATGGCTGGTCAAAAACAACCTATAGATTTAGTTATGGCTAAAGGGAAAAAGCACTTAACTAAAGAAGAAATTAACACAAGAAAAAGTCAAGAAATTAGTGTGCCTTTTGTTGACATCCAAGCACCATCATATCTTCCTAAAAAATTACAGGAAGAATTTGATGAGATTGCGGCTAAATTAAAATCCTTAAATATAATGACAGAACTTGATGAGGACTGTCTTGCTAGATATCTTTTATCTAAAAGAAATTACTTAAAGATAACAAGAAAACTAAATAGCATCATTACAAAAAAGGATGTTAAAGTATCAGAAATAGATGGTTTAATATCTATCCAAGATAAGTTATTTAAACAATGTCGTTCGGCCGCTGGTGATTTAGGTTTGTCAATATCTAGTAGATGTAAACTAATAGTGCCTGTTGATCCTACACCACCAAAAAAGAATAAGTTCGATAAGTTTAGTAACAATTTAGATGATTGATAGAGTTACAGAATATGCTAGGGCAGTAGTCGCAGGCAAAGTAATTGCGGGAACACCGCATATACAAGCATGTCAAAGACATTTAAGAGATTTAGAAAGACAAAACACAGAAGAATTTCCCTATCATTGGGATATAAAAAGGGCGAATAGAATTCTTGAATATGCAGAAATGTTAACTATTGTGGAGGGTGAAGAACCTATCCAGGTTAAATTAAGAGGATTTCAAGATTTTGATTTAGGGTGTCGTTTTGGATGGTTAAATCAAAAAAATAAAAGGCGATTCAGAAGATCTTATATATCAAAAGCAAGGCAAAATGGAAAAAGTTTTGAAAATGGTATTATAGGAACTTATGTTGCAGGTTTTGGCGGTTACAATTATGGTAAATTATTTACTGTTGCCACTAAAAAAAGACAAGCTAAAATTGCTTGGGAAGAAATGGCAAAATTTATTCAGGCCGATGAAGATTTATCGGAAAAATTTAAGGTTTATGATTATAAATCCTTAATTCGAGCTTTAGAAACACAGTGTACCATTGAGGCACTTTCTCGTGAGGGTGGATTAGATGATGGTTTTAGAGGTATCTTTATTTCAGTTGATGAAATTCACCAACATAAAGATAATAAAATCTATAAGGCATTATACAATGGAACTCGTGCATTAGATGAAACTTTAGTATCTATGATCACCACTCGTGGCGATAAATTAAATTCATTTTGTTATGAGATGGATAGTTATTGTTTAGATATTCTAAATGGGACAGCTACTGCAGAAGATTTTTTCGTTGATATATATACTTTAGACAAGGGCGATAATCTATTCGATCCTAAAAATTTTATAAAAGCGAATCCATTTTTAGCAAGTAATGAAGAGGGATTAAATCAATTAATTATTGAGGCCCAAACTGCTAAAGATATGGGTGGTAGCGAATTAAGAGATTTTATGACTAAAAGTCTTAATATGTGGGTTAGAAATGCTGATGATCAGTATATAGATCCAGATAAATTAAAAAAATGTGCTAAAAATAAAAAGTTAGATTCAATGAGAGGAAAAGAATGTTATATCGGACTCGATCTATCGGGAGGTGGCGACTTAACTACTTTATCATTAGAATTTCCTTTAGATGATGGCCATTTTTATACATATTCACATTCATTTATGCCTAAAGGTAGATTAGAGGAACACATCGAAACCGACACTGCTCCATATGATATCTGGGCAAATAAAAATTTGATCACTGTAACAGGTGGACAAATGGATTTCAAAAATGATTATAAGTTTATAGTTAAACATTTGAAAGACATTATAAGTGAGTATGAATTACAACCACAGGCATGTGGATATGATCCACACAATGCCGATGGTTTTTTAGCAGATTTAGAAGAATTGGGATGTCCATTAATAATGGTCACACAATCTGCTAGATTTCTAAACGATGCTACAGTTGATATGAGATTAAATATTAAATCCGAAAAATTCGAGTACGATCAAGAAAACGAATTGTTGGCTTGGTCGTTTTCTAATGCAGCAGTCGTTGAAAACTCATTCGGTGAAATTAAAATTGATAAGAAAGTTGGAGCGAAAACAAAGAGAATAGATCCAATTGATGCATGTATTAATGCACATGTTGCTTATCAAAAATGTAATGACATCGAAAACCAAGATTTAGAGAAAAATATGGAAGATTATTTATCCTTAATGGGTTGGGATAAATAGAAAGGAGGTAGATTTTATGTTTAGTAATTTCAAAAAGATTATAAAGACACTTACAACATCTAGTACAGAAAAAGAAACGATTACTTTGGAACAATTAGTAGATTTTCTAAACCTTAATGGGGTTAGTGAAAAAGAATTGTCCGAGGCAACATATTTTGCTTGTTTGAAAATATTAAGTGAATCATTAGGAAAGCTACCATTAAAACTGGTATCTACATCTGATAAAAATGGTGTTATCGAACAAAAAGATCATCCATTTTATGCAAAATTAAGATTTAGACCGAATCGATTTACTACTTCTACAGATTTCTTTGCTGCAGTTGAAATGAATCGTAATCATTATGGTAATGCTTATGTATGGATAACTAATAAGAAAAAACAAGAAGATCAAGAATTAATTTTACTACCGAGCGATAGTGTAGAAGTTTGGTACGATGATGGAAAAATTTTGTCTGATATACCAGATGTTTATTACATATATAGAGTTGGTACTCATAGATATGTATTTTCTAGTGAAGAAATTTTACATTTTAAAACTTCCAGTTCCTTTGATGGAATTAAAGGTTTAAGTGTAAGAGAGCAATTAAAAGCAACTATTACTGGCGGTCAAAAATCGCAAGAAATGGTTAACAAGTTAATTGAGAGTGGTTTTACTGCAAAAGCAGTTCTTCAATATACAGGAAATTTAAATGAAGAAAGTGCAAAAAAGTTTACTGCTAATCTAGAAAAATATGCTACTGGCGAGGTGGATGCATTAAAATCTATTATTCCTATACCACTAGGATCAAAATTAGATCCATTAAATATTAAACTTGGTGATAATGAGTTTATGGAAATTAAAAAATATAATGCTTTACAAATTGCAAGTGCTTTTGGTATAAAACCAAATCAAATAAATGACTATTCAAAAAGTAGTTATGCAAGTGCAGAGGCACAACAACTAGCATTCTATGTTGATACTCTTTTATTCATATTAAAACAGTATGAGGAAGAATTAACATATAAGCTCTTAACTACTGATGAAATTAAAAGAGGTTTAAAATTCAAATTTAATGTATCAGTTATTTTAAGAGCTGATCTAAAAACTCAAATTGAGAGTTTATCAAAAGGTGTTGCCAATTTTATATATACTCCGAACGAGGCTAGAGCTTATTTAGATTTAGAGGCCAAAGCAGGCGGAGATAAGTTAATTGGTAATGGTGCAATGATTCCCGCTGAATTAGTAGGAACACAGTACCAACAAAAAAGTGCTAATGGAGGAGGTGATACTGATGGACAAGAATAAGCAGCTAATTCAAAAATCTGGTGCTGTTGAAAGTCAAGAGTTAACAGATGAAGAATTAGAAAAAATCAATAAATTTGCTCTTAAAACATTATCTAAAGAAGATATATATACTTTTAAATTAAGAATCTGTGACAATGAAATAGATCGAGATTTTGAAGTATTTCCATTATCAACTTTAGAAAAGTTAAAGGAATTATTTATTGGAAAAACTATTATTAAGGATCATTCATCTAGAGCAGATAACCAAGTTGCTAGAATCTATGATACTGAATTGATTACAGAAAGCGGTCGTACAAAAACTGCAGAACCTTATACAAGTTTAGTTGCTCATTGTTATATGGTAAAAACTAAAAGCAATGAAGATTTAATTACTGAAATTGATGCAGGGATAAAAAAAGAGGTATCAGTTGGATGTGCTATCGGTGAGGTAGTATGTTCTATTTGTGGTACAGATAATAGGAAAAGATGGTGTGAACACTGGAATGGCAAAGAATATGATGGAAATATGTGCTATTTTGAACTAAAAAGTCCAACTGATGCATATGAGGTATCTTTTGTAGCAGTTCCAGCACAACCAAAAGCAGGAACAACCAAAAATTATGGACCTGATCAAGAAGATCAGGAAAATGAAGAGGTTATTACTGAAAACAACAAAGAAAATACAGAAACAGATCAAGAAGAAACAAAAAATAATAATTTCAATGAACAAGACTTAATTTCATTAAAAATGAAAACAATTAAGTCTTTTATTTTCGCAAAAAAAAATTTAGATAAGAAAGAGGGAATGTAAAATGAATAAGAAAATGCGAGAAATTTTAAAAAGTATTGAAGAAAAAACGATAATTGCAAAAAATTATCAAACTGAAAAGGATTTTGACAAAGCTAATGAAGTATTAGATGAAATCGAAAATCTACAAAAAGAATATGAAGTAGAGGCAAAATTATTAGCTGTTGCTAAAGAAGAAGTAACAGAAGAAAAAGTTGCTGAAGTTAAAGAAGAAAAGAAAGCTGATGGATTCGCAGCAGTTACTAAAATGGTAACTGGTAGAAGAATGGCCGATGAAGAAAAGGCATTAATTGTTGAATCTGATTCAACTGCAGAGAATGCACATGGTACTAATTATTTATTGCCAGAAGATGTTCAACTTGCTATTCGTGAATTAAGAAGAAATTATATGTCTGCAAAAGATTTAGGATTAGTAAATGTTGTTCCAACAACTGCACTATCTGGATCTACTAATTTTGAGACAGATGATGATGGTTTACTTTCTGATTTTGAAGATGGTAATGCTGTAACAGAAGAAGATGGACCAAAATTTGAGAAAAAACCATTTGCTATTAAGTTTAAAGGAAAATTAATTTATATCTCTAATATTCTAGCAGGTAATGAAAAAGCAGGTTTAATGAATTATTTAAATAAATGGTTTGTTAAAAAAGCGGTTAGAACTGAAAATGTAGATATCTTTACTACTTTAGCAAAGGGAAAAACTGCTAAAGCAATTACTGGATTAAATGCATTGAAAGAACATATTAACAAAGACATTGATCCATCATGTGCAATGACAGGAGTAATTATTACGAATCAAACTGGTTTTGCAGAAATGGATAAACAAAAAGATAGAAATGGTAGAGGTATGCTAGAAATTGATCCTACTAATAAATCTCGTAAGGTATTCCAAAATATGCCTATTTATGTATTCTCTGATAAAGAATTAAAAAATGTAAATGGAAAAGCCCCAATGTTCGTTGGTGCAACAGATGCAGGATGTGATTTTATGGATAAAGATGGATTAGAATTTGCTACTTCTGAACATTATGCATTTAATAAAAATCAAACTACTTTGAGAGTTTTAGAGGGATATGACACAGTACAAACTGATGTTAATGCATATTCTTATATCTCTTATACTGGTGTTGATTGTGAAGAAACATCAGCAACATCAAGTTCAACTGATCAAACTGTATAGTTAGGAGGATAGATTATGTCCGCAGTAGCAGAGGTAAAAAAAACTTTAGCACAATTCTTGACTGCTGATAATGTTAAAGAAGAATTAGGAATTGATACTGCAGATTCCGCAATTAATAGTAGATTAAATCGTTATATAAAAGTAGCCGATGCTTACTTAAAAGGGGCAATAAGTGAAAACTATCCACCCTATGATGAAAGAGCTATTGAACTAGCTCTTTTAATCATTGAGGATCTATATGACAGAAATTCTACTACAGTAAAAGAAAATAGTACCATAGAAAAGCTAAAAGCCGATTTTATATTGCAATTGAAAGTTGAGGATATGGATGATCTTAAATCAAAAGATTCAGATTCAAAAGCTCAATGAAGATAATGATTCCTATAGTGATTATTATTCTTGTCATGCACAAGTTAATAAAACTGGAGGGAATGAATATCTAATTGCAGGTGCTGTATCAACTAAAAATAAATTTACATTTATAGTTAGATATTGTGAAGAATTAAAAAAACTTCAATTTGATACACAATCTTATAGAATCATTTTTAATGGTATTATTTTTAACATTCTAGATGCTGATGATTTCATGCAAAGGCATAAAACTATAAAGATTATTGGTGAGAGCATTAATGGCCAATAGCATCAAAATAGGTGACCTAGAGAAAGCAATCAATGAGGAGCTAACGATATATTGTGATGATGTTACAGAAAAGGTAAAAAAAATAAGTGATAATGTGATGAAAACTTTAGTAAAGAATACTAAAAAAGATGCCAATAAAAGGACAGGTACTTATGCTAAAGCAATTACATCTAAAAGAACACTAGAAACTAAAAGATCTAGAGTTAATACCTGGTATGTAAAAGATCCAGAATATCGTAAATCCCATTTGTTAGAAAAAGGTCATGCAACAAGAAATGGCGGAAGAACTCGAGCTTTTCCTTTTATTAGTAAGAATGAACAAATAGCAGTTAAAGATTATGAAAATCAAGTAGAGGAGGCAATTAAAAATGGATCTTAAAGAAATTCTAAAAAAAGGTACTAATCTACCTACTGCAGAAAATCATTTTATAAAACCTCCTAAACTTCCTTATTTAATTTTTAATCAAGATAAAGATGTGAGAGGAGTTTCAAAAGATAATCTTATTATTGATAGTGATGTTTCTGTAGAACTCTACACATCAAAAATAGATCAAGAATTAGAAAAGAAAGTAAAAAAAGTCATTATAGATGACATATTAAGTGTTTCTAATAACGATGATGAAATAGAAATTAGTCAAAATAGGGAATATATAGAATCTGAACAGATGTATATGACCATTTATGATTTTAATTTAATAGAAAAAGGAGGAATTTAATCATGGGTAAAAGAACAAAGGAAACAATTACTTTAGGTAGTGGTAAATTATATTCTGTTGAATTTCTCTCAAGTGTATGTAAAAATTCGTGAACAAAAACCTCTTCCGGAAATTTATTCAGATTTTCGTCGTATTTTAAGGCATAGCTTTTACTTGATGTTGGCATTCTTATATTTGAATATCCAATACCTTTATATTCCATACTACCTAATCCAATCCAATTATTTATTAATTCTTTTGATTCATCATTTGATATTCGGGCACATATAAATATATGGTCAAATTCATTTTGATCTAAATAATTGTCTATATCTTTAGCAATATCTTTTGAATCAATATAATATCCCTTTTTCTCATCATATGACATGCTTTTTATAGGATTTTCTATTTCAATTATTTTGTATGATATTGTAATATTGTTGTTTGAAAACTCTTCACATGTTGATTTAAATCTTTTCATACAGTCATTTATTTGATTAATATCATCTTTGCTCATTTCATATTTATATTGTTTTTTATTTATATTTACATCTGTATTTTTAAATACAAAACATGCTACATTCCAATTATTATTTGAGTTTGCCGTTCCTTCTTCAATTTTAAAATCTGCAAACCATACTATTCCTTTTGCAGATCCTTCATTTGAATTTCCACCTAGCATAAAAGCTATTTGTAAATTTTCTTCATTTTTTGAATTAAACATTAAAGTAATTTTTTGCCATTCATTTGTACCTGTTATTGCTGTAGATTCTTCTTCAGAATTAAATATACTTATTTTTGCTCCACTATTTTTTGTATTATTATTTATTTCTACATTACTTGTTTTAATCATACATGATATTTTATATGGTGTATTTCTTTTTACTTTAATTGTTTGATAATATGCTGAATTATTGTAGTCTTTATTTTCAATTTTGTAACTTTGTAAATTTGAATATTTAACATCGTTATCTTTTGTAAAAACTGTAGTATTTTTAACTGTTGACAATTTTGAAAAATTGCCAGTACTTAACATAGCATATGAAATATTGAATATTGACATTGCTATTACAATTAAAATTACTATAAATATGGCATTTTTTACAATTTTTTTCATATTTCCTCCAATAACCAATTATGTTATCTATTATACTAAATTTTTACGTAAATTACAAGATTTTCCCAAAAATTATCCTAATACTTACTTCTTATTATTTATACTATATCTACTAAAAAAAAGCTTCAACAATATATGTTGAAGCTTTTATTTTTCTGATTTTTTTATTTTTTTACATTACTGAGCATGTTATAGTTAGTGCACCGCTAGAATTTGTTGTTGCTATAAACTTTACAGTGTAACCTGTTTTATTTACAAACTTCAAATCCCAGTTGTTAAAGTTAATGCTTGCTTCATCACCTCTTTTAGCATAAGCAACCGGTTTGGAATGATCATGTTTTTCTATGATTTGCATTCCAGCCTCTCGTGCAGTTTGCATTAGAGTTGTAGCAGTAAAACAAATTCCACCTCCATAATCTTTAACTTTTTCACCATTTTCATTATACGCATCTGCCGATAAGTATCCATCATTTTCTCCACAAGCACCTACATATAAGAACCAAGAAAAGGTCTCTCCTGAATCTAACACAATTCCATTTATAGCATTTGCCGATTTTTGAATGTTATACCAACTGTTTCCATTTGGTACATTATACAATGTTTTTGATGCTAATAATGTAGTGTTTGTCTTTTTCGTAGGTATTTCTAATTTTTCTCCAGGATATATAGTCTCATTTATCGTGTGCTTATTTTGTTGTAGCAGTGCTGATATAGATATCCCGTAAAGACTTGCTATGGAACTCCATGATTCTCCATTTTCAACAATGTGAATATTTGATTGCGTTGTGTTTTGAACTCCGTTTATTGGAACTTTCAATTTTTCACCAACAAGCAAAACATCATCTAATTTTTTTCCATTGCTCTTGACTAATTCCGCGACTTCGAGATTGTACATATCTGCAATCGAATAAAAGGAATCACCTTCTTTAACAATATACGTTGTTGTATTCACTGCTACTGCAGTAAAGTTATTTGCAAGACAAATAACTACACATATAATTGTTGAAATTACAATTGAAATATTTTTCATAATTTGCAAATTTGTTTTTCCTGTTGCTACCCTTTCACTTATGCAACAAGCATGTACATTTAGTACAATTTGACTAATTGAGATTAGATGAAAATCAGAAAACATCTATTGTGTGGCAATTCAGCCCAATCACTTTCTTCTGCAAAATGAAGATTAATGTTTATTTTACATCATTTCACATAAAATATCAAGTAAATTTAATATTTTTTCTCACAAATTAATTTATACTTCTGGCTCTTGCACTATTTAAATAGTTTTAGCAAATTATACTTATACAAAAAAATAAAACTTACTGTTATTTTCAGTTAACAATAAGTTTTTTATATTATTTAGTTATTGATAAAATTTTATATTTTATAACTCCAGCTGGAGCTTGAACTTCTACTGTTTGATTTTTCTTTGCTCCTAATAAAGCTTTTCCCATTGGAGATTCATTCGAAATTCTATTTTGTGTTAAGTCAACTTCTGTTGAACCAACTATTGTATATGTTACTTCTTCATTAAATTCCATGTCTAATAATTTTACTGTGTTTCCAACTTGTACTGTTTTTGTATCTATTTCAGATTCATCTATTATTTTAGCATATCTTACCTTATTTTCTAATTCAACTATTAAAGCTTCATTTTCTGCTTGTGCATTTTTTGCTTCATCATATTCTGAATTTTC
>OLRO01001500.1_pt1 | contig 13005 bp, 10 predicted proteins | sample 1673131 | NCBI WGS metagenome assembly OLRO01 (sample SAMEA3136757, study PRJEB25190) | human gut metagenome | biome: human gut; feature: human-associated habitat; material: faeces | place: Austria | collected 2013 | reverse complement strand
ATTAGATACATTCGCGGTATAGTTGTTAAAATCGTTATTATATGCCGCATCATATCGGTTCGCATAATAATTTCTGTCATCCTGCCAATCGCCAACCTTGTCCCGATACTTCGCATAATCGCTTTCGTCAAGTCCCTGATACATAGACAAGTCGGATCTCTGATTATCCAAATCCGTCTGATACCGGTTATACGCTGCCTCGTACAAACTAGGAATTATATTATTCAAGGCTGACATGTTTTCCTGATACGCAAGATTGCCGGCTGTAGCTGCATAAGAGTTTCCATATCCTCCGGACAATGCGGCCGCCTGCGCCGTTGCATTCTGCATCCCTAACTGTGCCTGCCTCTGATACTGGTCCTTATAATTCTGATACAAAGCATCCTTTGTATAGTCATAGGAAAAACCTTTGCGATTTGCAATCGCATCCGCCAATCCGGTTATCTGTGTTCCATACTTACTGGTATAAGCTGCCGGCCTTGCCTTCTCTGTCTTTTGCAATGTACTCTTTGCGGCATTTACTGCTTTCGATGGCGTATAAGACTTTATTGTCGGTGTCTTCACAGTTGTTGCTTTGGTGATTGTTATTTTACTGCTACTGCTCTTCTTTTTCGCCATAATCCTCATCCTCCTCTTCTATGATGGGTTCCTCTACCACCGGTTCCGAACCCCATATTGCAAACACGGCATTTACCACATTTTCTGTCTGCTCCTTCAACAATTCTTCTCTTCCGGATACGGAATTAAGATAGGTTCGTCTATGATTCTCTCCAACCTGAGATTTCACTTCTCCATCAATTAGTACCTTTCTTGTTAAGATGCTCACACTCTCTGTCGACAACATATCTACCGTTTTTTCTTCGTTAATTTCCATTTCAATACCTCCTCGTTAAGCCTTTCTATACCAACCGTATACATACCAACTGTCATATGTTTTTCCGGACGCGTATGCCCCATTCTGAACATAATATGAACCACTGCCGCTAATTAGATTAAATGGTGAATTAGTTCCATTGCCACTCGACACAATTCCAATCGGATAAACATTTGATGGACGACTATGGTCAGGTTCATATGGCAGTCCGCTTATATGATGACAAGCATAACTACTTGTTGTTAATATCATTGCCTCTATAAATACAATGTCTCCCATTCTATAATAATTTCCTGTAGCCGCTGCAATTGACGTTTTAATCTCATTACTTGATGTATTAAACAGTCTAGGAGTCCATGTTCCTTTTTCGTATTCTGCTGTGTATTTTGTATAATTACTTGAATCCAGCAGCGTCTTCCATGTACCCCAAGTTCCACTTGACATGGCTCTATGCTGCAATATTCCATTATTAAGCATGGCCAGTTGTGAATCCCAACCACTCGTATTATCCCAATTCATTTGCAGTATCTTTGCATCGCCCCCGGGCTTTCCCGTTGTCATCTTAGAACTGGCAACAAATGCTTCTACTGCTCCAATCCTATCGGATGTACTCGATTTATTTGCAGATGTCGGACGCGTTGCAATATAATTAAGCAACATACTTATTCCTGCCGGTCCCGCTGGTCCTTGCGCACCAGTATCTCCTTTGGGTCCCTGAACACCTTGAATTCCTTGTGGTCCAGTTTCTCCCTGTGGTCCTTGTGGCCCTTCCGGCCCCGTTGCTCCGGTGTCTCCTTTGGGTCCTTGTGGTCCCGTTGCTCCGGTGTCTCCTTTAAGGCCTTGTGGTCCCTGTGCTCCGGTGTCCCCCTTCGCACCAGTATCACCCTTTTCCCCTTGTTCTCCCTGCGGTCCCGTTGCTCCAGTATCTCCTTTAGGACCTTGCGCCCCGGTATCTCCTTTCTCTCCTTTAAGACCTTGTGGCCCCTTAAAATTTCCAATCAAAAATTTTGCCATTGTATCACTTCCTATCTATTCATCCGGTAATATTAAATAAATGTCTCCAGTAGAATCTATTTCAAATTGAGGCGGTGTCTCATCATCTGTAGTAACCGCATATAGGTTTCCGTCAGCGTCTCCCATCAGATAAAAGAATCCATTAATTGGATTGATTACACCACTGTCACCTCTCTCGCCTTTATCTCCTTTATCTCCTTTTGGACCTTGAATTCCTTGTGGACCTTCTGGTCCGATTTCACCAGTTGCACCTCTTGGTCCTTGTAATCCTTGTGGTCCTGTTTCTCCGGGTACCCCCTGCAAGCCTTGTACCCCGTTTTCTCCAGTATCTCCTTTATCTCCTTTTACTCCCTGTTCTCCTTTTGGACCAGGCAGTCCTTGTGGCCCCTGTGGTCCACGCACTCCCTGAATTCCCTTTTCACCTTGCACACCTTGAACTCCCTGTGGACCTTCTGGACCAATTTTTCCTTCTGGTCCGGTCAGTCCCTGCACACCTTGCGGTCCGCAATCACCTTTCTCTCCCTTTTCACCTTGCACACCGTCTTTTCCTACATCGCCTTTCTCTCCCTTTTCTCCATCTGCGCCTTTGTCACCTTTGTCACCCTTCTCTCCCTTATCACCCTTCTCTCCTTTTTCTCCCCGTAATCCGCCGCTCTCTAACTGTTGCTTTAACTTGTCTGCAATCTCTTTTGCTTCCTTTGCCATCTTTACAGTTTCCTGCACTTGACTAAATTTCTTTTCTGTCTCAGAAGTCATATTATCCAGTTCAAGATTATTTAAGATATAACTTAAATTATCTATCAGACGTATTATCCATGAATTCAACTTCTGAATATTTTTTCCATCCATACCATCTAATTGGATAGGGTCAAATTGCAACGTGGCCATTAATATCCCCCCTGTTCCAAAACTTTGGAAATGCTGTAAACCCTTGCATCCCCTTTCCCTCTTAACCGGATTCTCATATGATCACATCGAATCGGAAATATGGGTATTTCAAAACTCCGCATTGTTACAAAAGATGGAGTATCTCTCCTACTTTGTTCATATTTAGACTCCATATGTGCAGCCTCCTCCCATACTCCACAGGAATCATACATTACATCTACATCTAATTCTGAATCTAACGGCAAAGACAACCTCAAACATATTTTTGATATATACTTGTTATTGGGATAGCTTATCCCTATCAAGCCGGTTTCCGCACTCCACTCAAGTATTGTTTCCAGTCCTTCCTCTGTCGTGTAATCCCTTGATGTAATCTCCATTACTTTTCTATCATTCATATAAAGCAAAGACCCATCCAGGTTTACGAATTTATCCATACTGCATAAAGATGTCTCATCCTCTTTGTGCCACATTCCTTTACTCGAATCATACACAAGTGTCTCGTAACGAGTCGTGCGTATATTTTTCCCGTGCATATAGTATTTTGCCCCCAGTGCACCTGCCCTTACCTTTTCGTAGCGTTCTCCACCTAATGCTGCACTAATTGATACCGGAGTACTTCCGTCATACGCACACACATCCTCGCGTGATTTGTAATACAATATTTCATTCACAAGCACCAGACTTTCCGAACATCCCTTTTGCACACCACGGCATCGCTGCGTATTAATCTGATAATTTGCCGGATAAGAACCGTATACCTTATGAATACAATCCTCTTTGAAAAACAAAACTTGTCCGTCGTATGCTGTACATCCGGTAAATTCTCCATCACTGCCGACCGTTGCCGCATATGAATCTGCCGCAGTACCCAGATAAGAATACCAATTTGTCATATCTCCCTGCTTACAGCAGTAAATTTCATGTTTCTCCGAAGAACACCCCCATATACGGTTGTCACTTTCACACACATAATCCATATCCGGAACACTACGTTTCAATGTAATTACTCCAGTTTGTGTTGTATTATTGGTAAGCAGAGCCGTTACAATGATGAAATCATCCTTTTTATCCCAGATTGCCATATCCTGATTAAACGTATCAGCAATGCTTCCCGTCACACCATCAATCTTCACTACGTCATATTTTTCAAACGGCTTCCCTATGCCCGGATTTGATATTTTGGTATAGCTTGTAGCCACTGCCGTCCACTGGTTCTCGGATTCATTCCACAACTTCAATGCATTTGGTGTTGTCCCAGTATCCATCCAGTAAATGGCACCATTAGAGCATGTAGTTATCTTTGTCCAGGTAGTCGTATACTTTTTAATCACATGCGGTGTCGATGATGTATCCAGCCACAAATCATCTGCCTTCGGTGATTGAGGTGACGCTGCTCCGATAGACGGTGCCTTTGTAATAGGGGTAATATCTGCCCCATCCAGCGTACACGTGGAAAATGTTACCGTTCCTGCCGTTGCCTTTGATGCCTCCATATCTTTCAGCGTCTTGTCATTTGTATTAAATATCTTTTTGTCCGGCCAAATAGCCACATACGCCCCCATACCACACATTACTTTAGTGCTTTTCGCAAGCTGACCAATAATCTGCCAATCGTTCATTTCTTTGTCTGTATATACTAAGTTGCCATCCTCCACAAGCAAAATTCCGTTTTTCGCATACATTCCATAGATTTCTCCGGTACGAAACAGCATTCTTCTCTTTCTTCTGGGTGCCAGTGCCGGGTAATAATCGGATGTCATGTTCTTCTCCATATAAAATTCATTTTCCCCACAATTCATGGTATGGTTGTACCCGCCAAAAGCAGATATCATATCCCTTGTTGTTTCCATTTCTGTAGCTGGTGTTATTGTCAAGGTTACACCCCCGTTCTTTTTGGCTGCATTGGCATATGATTTCGAATATACCAGTTCTTAAAATCCTGATACCCATTACTGAATACCGCAATCTGGTTATTGTACATTCCCATATCACGATTATAAAAATCGATTTGAGCCATCAAATAATCAACATACACTTTCGCATAGGTATCCGGTATTAATAGGTCTTCATTCATATGTTCTTCATCATATCCATCAAATACAACGTCCACATTTTCTTCATACCTGCTAATTACCTCATCATAAACTTGTCCATCAAGCATCGATAACCATTCAATTTTTTCCATGTCCGAAAATCGATTTGGTCTTAACCGGTCTGCTTTTTCAATTGCTTCCTGCACTCTCAACTTTCTCACCTCAACCTAAAAAAAGCGGGGAAGGTCACTGCTTCCCCGCAACTTTCCTCTTATCAGGGGAACTAATTGCTTTCATTTTTTGCTACTAACTCAGAAATCTTTGTTTCTGTTTCCTCGTCTGCTTTTTCAGAATTACGCAATACCTCAGCCACATAATATGGCACCTCAACTTCCTGAATACGGAATGTAGTTCCATTTACAACTACGGTAACGTCTTCCGAATATTTATCCTTGTCTTTAAACAATTTAATCTTAACCAAACGCGTAATATCGTCCTTTTTTGCTGTTGCCATGATTTTTCCTCCTTTTTCAAATGGGTTCCCCTCGAAAAGAGAACCCATCCTCTTAGTTTGCTGTTACTGTGCCGGCTTTAAAACCACACGACTCAATACGAATCATGTACTGTTCCACCAGACGCTCTGCCGTCTTAATAGCTTTCCAGCCAACCGTTGAACGCTGATTCAACGGGTCTTCTCCCGAACCCAGCTGTTTGACAATATGCTGTAATCCGCCACCTTCTACTTCGGTTACACCGTAGGCGTGTGCTGCAATTACCATTGTGCAGTAAACCGCCAAACCTTCCGGACAAGTTTCGTCTTTCAGAATTTTGGCTTCTGAATTTTCTACGAAACGAATATTTCCAATGCGTCCGATTTCACCCTTCCACATCTTATCCGGTGTCGTGTACTTATTCCATTCCTCAAATCCCTTTGATGTTTTCACATCATAAGCAGCGTTCGGATGAATAACACATACAAAGGCATCCTCTATTGTTTCCGCGTTTACACTTCCAAGATAGGCTGCTGCCTGCAAAAAGATATCTACATTCAATTTGCAGGTTCCATCCAATGTCTTTCTTGTAAGGACCTCTGTGCCGTCCGATTTAGGTGCATACATTACATTGGTGCCACCGCTAATTACATCACGCGTAATGGTATCTAATGTACGTCCAGCCTGCGAACCACTTAACTTTGTAGCCTGCACCACATTGTTATCAATTGCTGTGAGTTCCAGCACATCCGTAAGAGTGATATAATCACCGTACTGCTGTACCTCGGATTTAACCGTGGTCACCTTCATCTTACTACCATCCGGTGTCACGCCTTCCTGCAAAGGTTTCGTGTTCTTCGGTAACGAATCATACTTTCTAAATTCGATTACCTTACCACCGTTTTTCGGAATTGGATATTTATCACCAAACTGGTCAAACACCAATTTGGGCTCTGCCATCGTAATCAGAGATTTTTCATAAAACTCTTTCATCTCGGCAGTCATTCCCGAGTCACCTGTTGTATTTGGATTTAAATTCCCTGCAAACATCTGTAAAGACATTCGTTTTGCCAATTTTCTTGCTTTGTTCATTTTACTTACCTCCATTCTGCACATCGGTCAGAATGTAATTTTCTCACCGCGTGCGGCTCTTTTTGATAACTCATCGATATCTTTTGCTGTCAACTTGCTTATGTCAATTTTCTGCTCTACGGGCTTTGAAGAAGTATTTGTTCCATTCTCAGCCGGACGCAAGCCTTTCGCGCGAATACCATCCGTCACGCGCTCCGCTGTTTTAGCTGATGCCATCTGCATAGCTCCTCGCATGATTTCATCGTGATGCGCAACTTCGTACGCTGTTCTTACATCAATGCCATTCTGCAGCAACTGTAGGAAGTCTTTATTCTCAACCTCCTCATCAAAGCTAAAATTCGGATAAATTTCCTTTAATGCGTCTGCCTCTGACATCCACTTGCTATACGTTTCATCTGCCTGACGAATTCTCTGCGTTTCCTCAGCCGCTCGTCTGAATTCTTCATTCTGTTTTTCCAAACGATAGAATTCACGATACTGTTCCGTGGACATTCCCTTTGCCATGGCACGCTCTTCGAACATGGAATCATCCTCTTCCAATGCCCTTAACATGTCATCCGCATCTGCGGTCTTGTCCAATCCATAGCGCTGTGCCACAAAATCAAGGACTTTCTGCGATGATGATAACCGCTCTTCCATTTCCTTGGTCTGCTTAAATCTGTCGTTAATCACCTTCTGAACACTCTGGTTATATTCATCTTTGAACTCCCCTTTAATCATGTTCTTCCACTTGGTTCCTCTGTCCTCTGTACTTTCCTCACCGGTGTCTGTCTGTACCTGGACAGTCTGCTGGTCGTTCTGACCCTCTAAGCCAGTCTCAACTTCTGCGCCTCCTGCTTCTCCTGCGCCCTCTGCAAACAACTGCAAATAAATTTTGTTTTTCATAGGTTTCATTCCTCCATCGTCTTTCCGAAGTGTCGCTATCATCGTCTTTCCAAAGTGTCGTTTCCATCGTCTTTCCGAAGTGCCAGTGGTTTTCACATCACTACCATATCACGGTTTAAATTTCGTTTACCCCCAAACTCCCATGGTTTTTGAAATTAAAATTTTTATGTACTCCGGATACTGTTCCTCCAGAGCAAGCAAAGCATCTACAACCATATCAAACACAATGTTCGCTCGTAACTTACTTCTGTACGCCGTATGAATCATAGCAAGTCCGCTCTTGACTTCCACCTGCTGCCCCGGATACATTTCTTCATGATTTTCAATTTCGTTTGCCAGCATACCAACAATTACGGATACTGCAGCACATACAATATCCTTTCCATGTTCCGCGTATCCTGCATGTCCCACTACATTCAATTCAAATTTTTCTTTTGACCACTCAATTTGTATACTTAACATACTAATACTCCTATACACTCGCCATACTGCTTGCCTGCTCTTTTGCTCCATCCAAACGCTCACTCTTTGTCATGGCTCCACCTAAGGAATCATTTTTCATTGTCTGTTTAGAGTCCTGCCCCGGAGGATTTGGGTCACCACCATTTACGACCTCCTGCCCCTGCATTCCAGTCATCTGCATCAATTGCTGTACCTGCTGCTGCAGTGCCATCAACTGCTGGTACATGGTTCCATTATCCTGTATTTTCATAATAATTTTTTCTTTGCCCTCAAACTCCATCATATCAAGGCATGCCAACGATGCATCCGCATTTCCGGGAGCGAAAAAGCCTTTATCATAAAACTGGAGTGCGAGTTCATTCTGCGCCATTCGTGAGTAAGTTGATTTCTTGGCCGCCGATACAGTAACGTCAAAGATAGGCAGTCTCTCTCCTACTTCCACGCCCATCTCTTCTCCACCATCCTGCGGAATCATGCCACCATTATCAAAGGTTGCAAATTGCTGTTCTCCTTTTTCGCCCAGTATGCGAAATTTACGTGGTTCATCATAAAACTGACGTATCAGTTCAATAACCATGTAACATTCTTCCATATATGCCCGATAGGTTCCTCGAATCATATCACGCGACAACTTACTTCCTGCCTCCTGCAAGGCGGCAATTGCCGTAGCAGCAGTAACACCACTTTGTGTACTTCCCTGCGAGAAGTCACGGTTACCTGATGTTTCTTTCAATTCGTTTATCTTTTCCTCTTTTACGTTGATACACTGTGTTGGCGGAACTACTGATTGCATTGGTTGAATATCATCCGGATTTCCGGTGTAGTGTACAACTTCCTTAGTCCAGTCGTTAAATTCATCCTCATTGATTCCTCCCGTGTCTTTTGAAAGGTATCTGGCTTTGCTTGCCTTGATAGCAGAATCCAATATTACCTGGTCTAATTTGTCAATATAAAGCTGTGGGTCTTTCATGATATCTATGTAACCAAATCCCACTGGTGTCCCCTCTTCCGGGAACATAACATCAAACACATACGGATACATCCCATGGTCATAATATCCTCTTTCTACATACTCCGGATCATTTTCGGATGCATACAGAATCTTGTCATTTACGAATTTGCAGTAATGCAGTATATCCTTTGTTCCATTGTCTTTTTTGTAGTACCAATCTACAACATACGATTTCTCCGAAGTGTCGACATTTTCCGCGTTGATATATTTAGTTAGTACGATGTCACTTCCCGTCAAATCAATATCCGGATAACGCTGTTTTAAAATTTCGTTATCCATCAATTCCACATGGAAAAGGTTTGCAGATTCCTGAATCTTGTTAATACCCGGTTCCCAAAACAAATTCAGTATATCTATTTTGGCAATGTTAATATCACCAACGCCATTGTTCTTACGCGAATCCCATACTATCTTTTTCACACTGGCTCCCTGTTTCAGTTTGTACCACGCACAATCGTTATACGTTTCTTCGTATCGATTGTATTCAAGAACTACCGGCAGAATGGAGGTCAGTGTTTTCGCCGTCTGTTCATCGGATGACTCACGTGCCAGTACGGTAGGTTCCGGGAAGTTGTCCATCATATCCGCATGCTTGTTATTAATCGAGTTGTGCAGCCACGCAGAAACCGGCTCTGTCATTCCTTTCTTTTTTTTCTTCTCCTCCGATTCAACAATTCGCCAATGGCGTAATTTCCACCATTCTTCATTGGCTCTTATTTTTCTATCGAACCGGTCTTTCCCCTCTTTGTATTTCTTTAGTGTTTCCGCCGCTTTTCTCACATCATCCTCTGTCAGATTTGTGAGTTTTTCTTTCTCATACTGTTGCATTTCCTCTTGTGTGTTTGGTTCTCCGGCACTTCCATCCAATCCTGCCTGCGGTGTCGACTTTTCGACACTTTCAGGCATAGGTGTCCTCTGATCTTCCATCTTTTTTTCTTTCTTTTGTGCAAATAATTGTAAATTCATATTCTGCCTCCTAAATCATATAAAATTCATATCTGTTTGCATCTTCATTTGAGGTTGTCCTTTGATTCAAAGGATCATCCCCTATATGGTCACGCTCCAGCACATTTTTCCTTGGGGATATTGGATTATCCATAAGCACATACCGGCACTCATCATAAATATGGTCTTCCTGTGTAGTATCAATATCCTCCACATCGCTCTCGCTATACACAAGTGCCGGGATTGTTCGGATAAAGTGTTTACATGTATCAAATACCTGGAACATGGTATCTCCATCTTCATCAAATGCCATCCGGTAATGATACTGCATCTTTCCGGCAAGTCTTGCATTATCGCCCGGACTAAAGAGAATGTTGTTTGGGTGTTTCTCCATCATTTCTGCAATGGATTCACCACGTGAGCAATCCCATATGGACGGGTCTGCGATACCTATTATCTTTCTGCCTTTGAGGTTTGGGTCCTCATTTTCAATTTCCCTAATGTGTTTTGCCTGCTGGGTTGGGTCTAACTCCAGTCCCACATTGGGTTCACCGGTGCAACCATAATACTCGCGGATTCGATAAATCTTTCCGTTTTCATCTGCCGCATACCATCCAACGCTAAAAGGTTTGGCGAACCCATAATCATATCCACGCCATACACGCCAATAGGATGGTATTCTGAACGGCTCTATAACATGAGTCCACTTTCTGTCTTTATAGTGTTCCGGGTCATTTCTCCACTCTTTGAATACTTGTCCGGAAAAACTGTCCCACGAACCATACAATAACGCTTTACGCTCTGCCTCCGGCAGCATGGCAAGATTGTCCAAATAATAGGGGTCATTCTCTAGTAATTTTTTGTTATCAAATACCGATGATGGGATAAAGATTCTCTTTCGTTTCACCTGAATCTTTTTTCCGTCCGGATCAAGAATTGTCCGTTCTTCGGTAATCGGTGTTTCCGGCGGTGCCGCTGTAATAAACCGGTCTTTCACCCATGCATGGCCAACACCACCCGGATTGGCAGTTGCTCTCATGTATACACGTGTTCCCGGTCCGCTTGGACGGTTACGTGAAAACATATATGAGTACTCTTCCCAAGTAAAATGCGTCAGCTCATCAAAACCGATGAAATCATACGCAAGTCCCTGATAATTTAATCTGTCTTTCGTATGCTGCATGGTTCCAAAGAAGATTTTCGCTCCAGACGGAAACGTCCATTTCTTATCAGTTACATTGTATTTCGCCTGCGGTACCACCGCTTTATACAATTCGTTGGAACGCAATATCAACTCTTGAAGTTGAGGATATGTCTTACGAAAGATGATACCTTTATAGTTTGGCACCTTAATCTGTCGCATTGCTTCACACAACATAGCATCCGATTTTCCTCCTCCTGCTGCCCCGCCATACAAACATTCATACTCCGGACGACACATAAAAGCACTCTGGCGTGGCTGTGGCGACCAAACAATTTTACTCATCCTCTGCCTCCTTAACCGGAGTAAGTATCATTACACCTACACCATCCTCTTCGGTCTCAATCTTGTTCTCAACTTTTTCCCGCCACTTATCCGGTTTGCGGTTCTTCAACCAAAACACTTGTGCTCCCAGTTCCGGCGGATAATAAACTTCCTGGTCTACCATCACTACCTCTTCACGCTCACACTTACGTTTTCCGTTTTCATAGTCCACTTTTTTCACCTTAAACGGCTTTTTCTCAATCCTGGTAAAACCAACCGCTTTTTTGAACAATTCATTCTCCACTTGTGCGTCTGAAACTTCCCTCCCTTTTTTTAGGCGTTCAGAAAGTTCAGAATGTTCTTGCATGTATTTGTATAATGTTGTTTTGCTAATCCCCAGTTTTTCGGCTATTTGCGACATTACAAGACCTTCTCTTGTCCATCCCTCAATCAATTCCAAATAGGGTTCAACTTTTACGCTATATTGACTTTTTGCCATATCTGATACCCCCTTTTGGTCAGAATAACAAAATCTTTGCTATCTTTCCCCCCTAGTTCCCATACAAAAAGGCACCTGCCATTGACAGATGCCTCTCTCTTCCGTTATTTTATTTTGTAAAATCCACTAATGTACCACGAAGCTGGGGTTGTTCCAGCGTTATAATCGTTATTATACAGCTCATTTTCTGTACCACTTTCACTTATTTTATTTAACGAAGATACCTTAAAATTCTCCCCATTTACTACTGCTACCGGACATAACATGGCTGGTCTATCTGAATTCGGTGCAAATGGCAGTCCGCCTATTTTATAACAAGCATAATTACTTGATGTTATTATCATTCCCTCAATCCACACATAATCACCATGCCGGATATAAGAACCATATTGAGCTAATACTGTATTGGTTGGTGCAACTGTACTAGGTGTAACATATAGAACCGGCGTCCACGTTCCCCTCTGTTCTAATTCTTCCAATGCCGTTATACGACGATTAGTAGATAAGTCGCTCTCTATGTATTCCATATGCACTACTTCAACTACATCTTCCGCATTGCTCTCACATATCAATACAGGCATTCCTTTTCCTGATTCAACTCTTAATATAACATCATTCTCCGCATCATCCACCGGATACAACCGCTCTACGGATACACCATAATCTTCGTTGATATCTTTCTGCACATGCCATACATAAACTTTCTGATTTGTCGTTGCATATATGGCATATTGTACTCCTTGATACGGATAACTGCTATCAATAAATGGTGCTAATGAGCTTGAACGGGTATCTCCTTTTTCTTGAATTTTGAAATAGCTGCTTTCTAAAACTTTTTCCACGCGCATGGTGCCGGCAAACTGCAATACCACTTGATTTTTCCACGTACTGCTTTGTCCTTCAAAAGCCCCCACTTTTGTATCTACCCAGCCTTGTCCGTCATAATACTGGAACAGTCCATCATGTATACGCAATCCATGTGCCCCGTCACTGGAATGTGTTTCATGCAAACAATGCTCATGCATGGTGTCATTTACAATTTCTTTGTAGTTTTCAACTGCTTCTGTCAGTTCATCATACTCGGCACCATGCATCAGATGTGTCGGCTGTACAACAAGATTCTTAACACCGTTAGCTACTGCACGGTCAAGAGCCTGCTGCATATTATCGATTACTTCATCATCTCTTGCCTGTACATGGTTGATGATAATCTGTGCTGTAAATGCACGTCTTACTGACCAGTCCGGATATGCTTTTGCAAGGGCATCCTCGATTCCTTTGATATCCTCTGCACGGCTGTCGTTGAAGGATGTACCAAAGCTTACAACAAGAAGTTCATTCT
>OLRO01001497.1_pt1 | contig 13047 bp, 9 predicted proteins | sample 1673131 | NCBI WGS metagenome assembly OLRO01 (sample SAMEA3136757, study PRJEB25190) | human gut metagenome | biome: human gut; feature: human-associated habitat; material: faeces | place: Austria | collected 2013 | reverse complement strand
GTTTTTCCAAACGGTCCACTCCCATTGGCATTTTCATGGTGATACAGAATTACATTCTTCACATCCGTATGGAAGGGAAGTCTCTGTATATTTTTTTCACCCAGGGTACAGTGAATTCCTACCTGAGAAGTTTGCGGAACATTTGCAACATCCTTATGTAATTCTTCCTGAATATACTGTGTCAGTGCATTATCATGAAGCAGGGCACATGCTGCCAGATCCTGCAGGCTCTCACCGCTGATCCCCAGCTGCTCTGCCATGCAGACACTCATGTATGCCACACGCTTCGCATGTTTGTCAGACACATGTACCAGTTCTGCCTCCACACAGTCCAAAGCATACGAACAGGCTGACAGTAATCCTAAAACATCCAGTAACATTTCTATATCTCTCCAATCTCTTTATAACACACCTATTATGACAATGATTTATGTGAAAAGCAAGCATATCCCAGATAATAAATTATATCAAAAAGGAGCATCTCCCGGTACTGCAGAGTTGCTCCTTCTTACTGTCCATTGATCGGATTATGTTAGCTATTGATCCTCTTAATTACTTCTTCCATTACAGGCATCGCAGGTATTGCTCCTTCTCTCTCAACACATAGGGAAGCCACCGCATTTCCAAAGCGGACACATTCTATCATTTCCTGTAAAGAATATTCTTCTATACGCTTACCGGATTCACAAATCTTATATAAAAAGCCTCCCATAAAAGAATCTCCGGCACCGGTGGTATCCACAACTTTGCTGGAATAACCTGAAACATATGCTTCCTGCTGATCCTGCAGATATACAAACGATCCTTTTTCTCCTAAAGTAATGAGTACTATTTTTGCGCCATACTCTGTTATGCTCTCTGCTGCTTTCCGAACATCCGTATAACCTGTTAATAGCTCAATCTCTTCTTCTGATACTTTAACGATATCTGCATATTCTAAAATACTTCTCATCCATTTACAGGCTTCTTCCTGTGAATCCCATAAACTGGCTCTGTAATTCGGATCATAAGAAATAATTGTTCCATTATTTTTCGCAGCTTTTAATGCAATAAACTCTGCATTTCTGGATAGTTCATCTGTTAACGACAAAGAGCCTACATGAAGAATACGGCTTTGGCAGATGATATCTTTCCGTATTTCCTCAGCCTTCAGACCGATATCTGCTCCGGGTTTTCTGGCAAACGCAAAATTTCGTTCTCCGTTATCTGCCAGTTTAACAAAAGCAAGTGTTGTAAAATAGTCTGCATCACTTATTAATCCTTCGGTTGAAACACCGCATTTATCCAAGGTTTCCTTTAAGAAATCACCCAGGAAGTCTTCTCCTATTTTTCCGATAAATGCTGTTTGGGCACCCAGCCGTTGTGCCGCAACCACAACATTAGCAGGTGCACCTCCCGGATTTTGTGTATAAGACAATGTTTGTCTTTCACTCTCTTTTTTCCCGGTAAAATCAATCAATATCTCTCCCAGAGAGGTAATATCATAATGCCGTTTTGTCCTATATTTTATATCTACGCCTATATTTCCTTGTGGGTATAATTTTCCTGTATAGCGATATAAACCATGCTCCCACAATAATGTAAATGTATTTCCGTCTATGAGGATATCAATATCTGTTTCTTTTTCCATCATTTCACAGGGCACAGTCCGTATACCATATCTGGAAGCTCTGTCTGCCCGGTTATAATTCACGGTCATTTCTTTATTTGAAGAATCAAAGCATATTGTCACTGTATGTCTATCTGTATCATATAGATCAATACACAACAACTCTCCATCTCCCGGCAGCTTTCCCTTCAGTTCTACCATAACCGGCTCACTTTGCGGTGGTATGTTTTCACCGGTCCAATGTTTTTCCAATGTTCTGCTGAAGAGCTTCATCTCAGCTTTCACTTTATCAGCCACTTTTGCGCACAAACGCCTGTTATCATCTAAATACCACACTCGTGATACATCCAGTATTCCACGATACCCCTCCTCCGGACCGAAATCCCGGATCCAGGGCATCCACAGCCAGCCGCCCAGCCAGGCAACAGACCGTATTTCCCCATGCAATACCGGATATGTCTGTGCTGCATAATAATGAGTTCCAAGATCCAAGGTTCCTCTTATCTCTTTATGGAATTCACATTTGTCAAAATCCACCTGTCCGGACAGATACAGCGTCGTTACACTGTCTTTTTCATACATCGGCGAAGTTGTCAAAAACCAGACATCATCAAGGCAGAAAGCATCCGGACATTCAAACATTCTGCCCTCACCGGGCTCTGCTTCGTACAAAATTCCGCTATACGCCCAATGGTACAGATCGGTAGAAGAGAACAGATAAATTCTTCCGCAACTGTCCGGATGTTCAATTCTTCCGGTGGATCCTCCACAGATCATTCTCCATTTCCCTTGTGCAAAAAACACCTTGGGATCTCGAAAATCTCTTCCTCCCTTTTCCGGGACTTCTTTTATCAGCGGGTTTTCTTCTGCCTTTACGAAATGTATCCCATCCTTCGACACTGCCAGATTTTGCGTCTCAAAAATACCGGTTTCATCTTCCGTTCTTCCTGTATAAAATAAAAATAGCTGATCATCATGTACAACAACCGATCCGGAAAAACATCCGCCGTTTTTATCGTTATCATAGGGCATGTCGGGGACCAGTGCCGGTTCCAATTCTTCCCAGTGTATCAGGTCCCGGCTTACCGCATGCCCCCAGTGCATACTGTCCCAGTTATCATGGTACGGATTATACTGATAAAATAAATGATATTGTCCTTTAAAAAACACCAAGCCATTAGGATCATTGATCCAGCCTTTCTGTGGTGTAAAATGTAGGGATGGCCTTACGATATCTCTCATTTTCTTATCCTTTCACTGCTCCTGCAGTCATACCACTTATAATATACTTCTGCAAAATGACATAAAATACCAATTCAGGAAGCATGATCATCAGACTCGCTGCAATGATCCCACTGTAATCCATGGAATATTGTCCTTTAAACATAGATGTCATTAATGACACGGTGTTTAAGGCATTATCCTGAATAAAGGTTGATGCAAACGGGAACTCATTGTAAATATAAACTGCATTAAAAATAATGATCGTCACGAACGTGGGTTTCATAACCGGAATCACCACTTTGGTACACAGCTTAAATAGATTGCAGCCGTCGATAATTGCTGCTTCTTCCAATTCTCCGGGGATATCTCTCAAAAATCCGGTAAACAGCAAGGTATTGAACGAGATGTTCACTGCAACATACGGCAGGATCAGTCCCAAACGGGTTCCAAGAATTCCCATCAATGAATCAATCCGATATACCGGAAACAGTAGTACATAAATAGGGATGCCAATCCCGATCAGCAGGAAAAGATACAATGTTTCCGATGCCTTATGGTTCCGAAAAACCATTCTGGCAATTGCGAACGAACTCATAAAAGTAAATAAAATGCTGAAAAAAGTAGATATTACTACCAGTAAAATCGTGTTAAAATACATTTTGGAAAAATCAATAGTATCGATCGCACGCTGATAATTTTCAAAGTTTATTGTCTGCGGCAAAGAAAGCGGACTGTTGACAATCTCATTATTTGTCTTTAATGAAAGCAACATAGCCCACAGTATGGGCATGACCAAAAGAATAATCAATCCCAGCAGACATATGTAAAAAATGACTTTTTTTATCGATATTCTCTTGTTTCTCATGTTTAACTCCTTTGCTTCCTCGTTGTGATCTTAATATAGGAAAACGAGCCCAGAATTGAAAGTAACAGAATTGCAACCGCAATTGCCATTCCATATCCATACCTTCTGGATGTAAATACTGTAAAATACATATATGAGGTAAGCAGCTCCGACTGATGAGCAGGTCCTCCGCCTGTCATCTGATATACCAGTTCATATATTTTAAATACGCCTGTTACCACCAGAACAATATTAATAATAAAGGTCTCTTTCAGCATAGGAATTGTCACATAAAACAAGCGTTGTAACAAATTGGCTCCATCAATATCACAGGCTTCGTAAATATCTCCCGGTATTGCTTTGATTCCGGATAAAAAAATAGTTCCATGGAAACCCAGTACCTGCCATGTGAATACGATCGCCAATGACAATGGAGACCATTTAGTTCCACCGATCCATTCAATAGCAAGCATATCCAGTCCTATTTTACGCAATACACTATTTACCAGCCCATAATTAGGATTCAGGATATATCCCCAGATAATTCCTATGATAATAGGTGCTATTACATAGGGAGCAAAAATCACCATTTTAAAAAATGCGTTTCCGTGAAAATTCTTGTTCATCAATAATGCTGCCATAAAAGATCCAACGATCAGGAATATCACACTGAATAACAATACTAAAAATGTATTTTTCAATGCGATCAGAAATAGCTTATCATGGAACATAGCAACATAGTTTTTTATTCCCACAAAGGATGCTTTTCCAAGACCACTGTAATCCGTAAAGCTATAGTAACATGCGATAAACACAGGAACAATAATAAATACTGCATAAATCATAAGAGTCGGAAGCAGCATAATGATTTTTGCTTTCTTTGTACTCAACCAATACATAGCTTTCTCCCTTTCCATTCTATAGAAAAGAGCGGTATTACTTAATTTCACACCGCTCTTATAGTTTTATCTTTCGGCACTTTGTAAATTTTCTACATAATCAGCTGCTTGTTCCGGTGTGTAAACTCCGGTCATAACACCGAAGGTAGCATCAAAATATCCATACGCCACATTGGACGAAAGTGAATTAAACGGTTCAGTTACTGCTTTCCAGTCATCATTTAATGCCGTGATCATCGTGGAAAGTACAGGATGTTGACTCTCATCAATCTGTCCATTATATGTAGAGCACGGTAATGCCGCGGTATCCTCGGCAATGATCTTGGTTCCCTCTTCGCCGTAATAGAACTGCCAGAACTGCATAATTGCATCTAACAACGCAGGATCTTCTGCTGCCTTTGAAGATACTACATAAACACCGCCGGATGCCTTGATTCCGATCTGCTGCTCATACTGGCTGTCGGAAAAGGTAGGTCCCCAGAAAAATCCGATTTTAGAAGCTATATCACTTCCCTCAAAATCACCGATATCCCATGCTCCGGAATTGAACATTGCTGCATTTCCACCCAGGAACTGCTCTTTTGCTTCAAAATATCCAATATTGGAAATGTCCTTTGTAAAAGTTCCTTTTTCACGCATTTCTTCTACTTTTTCGAAATAGTGAATAAAGTCTTCGTTATTCCAGGAAATGCTTCCATCCTTCAGACCGTCAAGCTTTTCAAAAAATCCATATCTTGCCAGCATTGTCTCGAATGCCCAGATACTGTAATTATCCTGCGCCCCCACGGTCAGCGGTGTGATTCCGGCTGCATTCAGCTTATCTACCACATCCAGGAACTCTTCATAGGTAACAGGCACTTCTTCGATTCCTGCCTGCTGGAAGAGATCTTTGTTATAATAAAATCCTACCATCATAACTTCACTGGGCATTCCCACATCTTTGCCGTCAACGGTACATGAATGCACCAGTCCGGGAAGAAGGCTGTCATTGATACCATACTGATCCAATGCATCCGTCAGATCATATAAATACCCATTCTGCGCAAACTCCTTTGCGGTTGCCTGCTCCAGCCAGAAAACATCCGGAAGCTTATTTTCTCCTGCCAGTAAAGTCATCTGTGTATTATGCTCGGACACTTCTTTACCCGTAATATCAATTTTAATCCCCGGATGGCTTTCTTCAAAGGCAGTAATAATCTTCTGCAGATGCGGCTCCTGTGCCTGAATATCAGCAACATGCTCTGCAAACTGGATCGTGATCTCTCCGGATCCATCTGCAGTCGTAGAGCTCTGCGCAGTCTCTGCACCGCCTGTAGTTCCTTCTGCATTTCCGCATCCTGCCATTGTAAACAGCATAGCGGCTGCACAAGTAAGTGCCATCATTTTTCTCCAATACTTTTTCATCATAATTGTACCCTCCTTATTCTTGTACATGAATATCATCTAACGTCCCATACAGGACGTCAATATGTTTGCACATTTTCCCATTCTCTTCCTTCTGACTGTAAATACCCCATGCTTTTCCACAGATGAAGAAACTGGACATTTCACCTTCTATTGCAGGATGGAATGACAAGGTTCCGCGATACATATCACTTTGCAGTCCCAATAATGCATTCAGCACTCCCCAGCTTGCCATTGCTCTGCAATAATGATGACCGGACTCAATCTCACTGAACGGATTCCTCTTGTATCCGTCATAACGATCCCGAATTGACTTTACCACCGTCAGACCTTCCTCTACACAACCTGAATAAATCAGATTAACGGCTACTTCATACTCTACTCCTGTCCACACCTCTCCGGCATAGGATAACGGGAATTTAGGTCTGCCGCCTTTCGGCCAGGTAGCTACTACCATTCCATGCTCTTCATTGATTGCATATGCTCTGTGTACACTGTCCGTATGATAAAAATCCGTTTTATAATTATACTTGAATACGGATTCCATAGCAGATTTTACATGCTCTTTCGGTAAAATTTCCCCGATTCCGGCCATATATGCCAGGAACTGTCCGAGAAGCTGATCTGACAGGCAGCCTTTTCCGAATTGATACTTATATTTATCAATCTCCTTCTGTACCTGAATATAATATTCCCCGTCAAACATCAGTTGGTCGGCTCTTGCAGCTCCTTTTTCGTAAGCATCTGCGTATAGCTGGTGATGTTCTTCGTCTCCTACGATCTCAGCCATCTCTTCACAGCATTTCAATGCTGCCAGGAAAATACTGTCCGTCATGGGATTCGGTCCGTAAAATTCAATATCATAGGTTGTATTCTGCTGACCGTCCAGTACATCATCTCCATCCAGATCCCATTGTTTCAGGGCATATTCCATTGCCAGCACTACTTTGGGCCAAATGGTCTTCAAAAATTCCACATCCCCAAGATTCTTGAAATCCCGGTAGACACGAACAACACTTCCAAGTTCTCCATCACAGGCCGGAACCATTGCATACCGTTCCTGATCAAATACGGAAAACATTCGTGTAGACATGCATCCTGTCTCATCTGTTTCTCTCAAAAATTCTACATTACGCATAGTTTTTTCAAGATCCGGGAACAGAAAAGCAACCGTCTGTGCATAATTCCATACATGAGGCACACTACCGTAACCGCAGCCTATGTAGTCACGTATTCCTTCAAATCCGGCAAAGGTTCCGTCTTCCAGCCGGAAACATAAATTACTTCGAAGATTCGTAATGTTTGCAGTCAGAGCATCAATCACATAATAAGGTAATGTAGTCTTATGGAACATCGCATCGGCAAATTTTCTGCTGTCTGATTCCAGTCGTTCCTTATTATGGTATACATATTTTGCTACATCCCATGCATCTGTGAATTTTGTTGCATAGTAATTTCTTACTGTTCCGTATTCACCGCGCTGGAATTTCTCGTAGTCCTCATCAAATTCGATCCATGCCTTTACCCTGTTAGGGAAATACCATGTAATGGTAAATTCGAAGGTTCTTTCTTCTCCCGGCTGAAGTTCTTCCCAGGCTCCGATGGATCCGATCTTTTCTCTTCTTTTCAGGAAACTGAAATTATGAAATTGTGCAAATTCACATCCCACACTGTCAGATACGGTCTCTTTTTCCAAAAGTCCATCACTGGTAAAGTCATCCCAGAAATCCTGTATTCCATCCACCCATTCGCCGTCAAACCACTGTGTTTTATAGGTTACATTGGATCCACTGGTCAGAATCGCCATATTTCCATACCGTAAATGATCCTCTTTCAAATGTTCGGGTGAATAATACAAGCCCTTCACATCATCAAATTCCCGATATTCATTTTTCACGCTGTCAGCCAGCTTCAGGTTTTCAATAACATCATATCCCTCAAACCCGGATGCATTGGGAAGCGTACCTACCAGGCTTACTTTGGTCGGACAGTCTGCAATATTTTTCACCGTGTATCGGATAATTGCACAGGGAATACTGGAATCATCCGTATTTAAAGGAATAAACGGTGTATATGCTTCCATTGACACTTTTACGGGCAATTCGGAATCTTTGAAATTCACCCTTGCAAAAGGATATTCACAAATCAGTTCCGAATCTTCCATTCTTGGCAGATTTACTAATTCAGCCTGAAGATATCCGTGTGAGCTGGTATATGGCGGAACCATTCTCGATTCCAGAATTTTCGATATAGGTTTTTCCAGTTCTTTGTTCTCCGTACGAATTGCAAAAAAGGAAAGCGGAAATTTCGTATTCTTGGAAGGCCAGTTAAAAATTTCCCAGTCCAGGAACTTTCCTCTTGAATTTACAGAAAAATTACCTGTTCCGATTCCGCCCAACAGAAAACGAACTTCCGTTGCATCCCGCTTAAAGACCCGCGGTGTTCTGTCAAATAATTTCTCTTTTGAAAATGTCTTTTTCATCTTCTCCTCCTTTTAGTTGTTCGGTTGTTCGAATAACTTGTTTTATTTTTTAACTCTCCGCTTTTGCAGAGAGTTTTTTTATTTAATCTTGTTTGTTCGAATAACTTATGCTATGATATTAGCATAACAAAAATATATTGTCAATCACTTTTCAAAATGTGGGGGATTTTATGAACACCAGAACACCAAAATACATGCTTATAAAAAATGAATTTGTCCAGAAAATCGAAAGCGGATATTATCGTCCCGGCGATCTCATCCCTTCCGATAATGAATTAATGCGTACTTTAAATGTAAGTAAAAGCACTATTACACAAGCCCTGAAATGTCTGGAATCTGAAGGATATATTATACGGCAGCAAGGAAAAGGTACTTTTGTAGCAGACCGCTCCAAAGATAAAATAAACCTATCTATTTATTTATGTCCTATGGAAGATAATGAGAAACATTTTTGGATCTCTCTGATCGAACAGTTTAATCTGACATCTTCCGAATTTTCCGTAACACCGACTTTTCTCACCAACGATAAGGCTCCTCTGCGTGACTCGCTGTTGCAAAGCTTTACCAGTGGAAATGCACCGGATATTCTGTCCCTGGACGGTCCTGATGTCCCCTATTGGGCATATATGAATTCTCTGCTGCCGTTTGATGGATATATGGATTCGTCTTTCCTATCCTCTTTTCTGTCTCCCATTGTGACACAGGGAACCTATCAGGGAAAACTATATCATCTGGGTTATACGGAATCCACTTTATGTATTCTGTATAACAAGGAGTTGTTCCATTCCCTTGGTATCCGCATTCCGACTTCTGCGGAAGATGCCTGGAGCTGGGATGAGTTTCTGAATGTCTGCCATACAATACAGACCAAAACTTCTTTTCCCTATCCTTTGCTTATGGACTCCGGACGCGGTCTTTCTCCAAAATCCGGAGAATGGAACAGCTACGCCGGATTGCCATTTATCGTGCAGAACAACGGCAGCTTTTTTAACGATACGCTGACGGCAACCTCTGGATATATTAACTCTCCGGCTTCCGTCGCTGCTATGAATTGGCTGGGCGAATTATTTCATAAATATCATTATACCCACGTAGAGGATCTCAGTGCCGATTTTCCTGAAAACTTTGCCATGAGTCTTTCCCTGCCCAGTGCCTATTTTCAATCGCAAAAAAGGAATAGTAATATCGGCATAATCCCTCTTCCCCATGGTATAAAAGCAGCTTCTCCCCATGGAAGCTGGGGATTATGCATGTCCAGACAGACACAATATCCCAGGGAATGTTGTGAATTTATCCGTTATGTTTTCAGTCTGCAGAACCAGTTGAAGATCAGTCAGTTAACGGGTATTCCTGTTTTAAAAGAGATTTATGACGTAATGGACAGCTTTCAGGCTGGTTCCGGCAACAGCAATATTTTATTTTCACAATTACGGAACACCTCTTTTACCAGACCGCAGACCCCCGCATATCCTTTCTTCAGTAAGCAGTTTTCCTATGCGTTTTATAATATTGCCATGGGTGCTGATGCACAAGAAGAAATGAATCATCTGGCGCAGCAGGTAGACGATCATCTTTACCGGCATAATTACTATCAACAAAGCTAATAATTTAGGCTAAGGATAAATAAAATCATTTACCCTTAGCCTATTTCCTTAAATATGCAATTTTGACATTTCCTCTTCCAGTCCCCACCGCTTACAGTTCTCTGCCAACTGCGCCAGTGAATATCTGAGGTAATCCATGGGCTGTTCCTTCGTGATCTCTACTGCAAAACGAAGATTTTTATAAGTGTTCTTCATTCCCCAGATCACATCCTCCCAAGGAGTTCCCTCCGGGATTCCTTTCACACTTTCATCCGCATAGACCACATTTTTGGCTCCCGCCTGATACAGGAGATCAAAATAGGCTTTCATTTCCACTTCGTTCAGCTTCTCGTGAACAAAAATAAGCCCCTCTCCGTATCCCGCAAAAACAGGCTTGCCCAGATACCGACACAGCATCTGCTTTAGCATCTTTTCCGCACAGGTATAGTCGCTGACTCTTCCCAATACGATCGGAGAAAAACCAATAGAATTAGCCGGAAGAGCGTAAAGCATGCCTTCGCACTCTTTTCCGGCTGTTATCATTTTCCCTGTTTTCTCAAAAATCACCAGGGATTTCTCATCATATTTTACTTTTTTCTTATAATCATAGATCTTAATGTCTGCACAAAGCTCTGAAGGGGTAAACTTTTCCATCCCGGTACCTCCGTTCGTTTCCGGAAATAAGTATACCTCTTTTGCCCTGTCAGTTCAATCCGATTCTTTTACCGAGAAATCCGAATCTCTTCTACAAAGAAATTCGTGCGATAGAGATAGCACAGTTCCTTCTCTGTGATGTAAAAGCCGTAATCGGCATTAAAATTTTCTTCGTTTTCTTCTTCAATAGAGCCTGCTGCCCGGATCTCGTCCCAGGTCTTCCCCAAAACTTCTTCCGGGGTGACTTCTTCGCCGGTGGCAACGGAGATCGTCACGGGTATGTAATAGGATAATGGATGCGCTGCTCCTGCATAATAAACCGTGTCATTAAAATGCAGGCTGACATACTCGTCATCCGCTAAAGTAATGCCATTGAATACCAGATAATTATCATCGTATCGCTGTCCCTCGGAAAGAGTTTCATCCACTAACTCATACGCTCCGGTGTGATTCTCCCCTTCCTCCTCATACTGGGTTCTGTAATTCTCATACATCTGCTGCAGATAATCATTCACTTTGGCATACTTCTCATCGGAAAAAAAGAACTCATCCATTTCGTAGTAATAGGTCTTTTTCTCATCGTCATTATAGAAGTCTTTCACAGTGTTGGAACATTCCCCGTAGTCTTCCCAGGGAAGCCATGCGTCCTCATCTTCGTAAGAAGGACCTGTCGTGGATGCCGTAGTGTCGGAAACAGTCTCCGTGGATACTGTCGCTTCCATGGATTCACCAGTCTCTGAAGTGCTCTCTTCCGTTACCGCAGCCTCTGCGGATCCGATAACCTCTGAACTACTACTCCCTCCCACCGGATCACTCCCCTGTGCTCCGCAGGCAGACAACCCCAGTGCCATAACTCCTGTGATAACTATTAATTTGCCCCTCATTTTGTATCTCTCCTTATGTATTTATTGTAACCGAACGCTTCCCCCGTCCATTACAAGCATAAGCTTAACATATTATAATATCATAGTTGCATCACGTGCAACTCTTCCGATTTATTATTCAATTGTCATTTCATAAAAAACGCAGAAATGTATAAACATGAATTACACATCCACGCGTTTTTTCCGGTAATAATTCTCAGGCCTCTTGGGATTTTTCTTTTCCCTCAATAATCGCCCTTACCTCTTCTACTGTTTTATCTGTTGCAGATGCAATCAGTTCTATTGAAAGACCGTTTTTGTACATTTTTGCAATGAGTCCTGCCTCACCCTCTGCACGCCCAATTGCAATACCTTCTTCCTTAACTCCCTGGCTCAAATTACACATAGTGCTCATATCCTTTCTGAAATTCTCTTCTAATGGGATATCATATTCATTTCCAATAATGTCCAGCTTCTCATCTATAGTAAGCTCTCTGGACAATAATGCTCCCAACAGACGATGTAACTCGTAGGTCTCATCATGTTCCGGCAGTTCCTTTGCAAGACCTATCATAATGATATTCAACAGATCCAGATTACCTTTCCATTCATAAGAACCGATCAGGTCTTCTTTGGTCAGATGAATATGGCTCATGGTGTTTTCCTCCATATTCATACAAATCCAAATAGAATAGACACTTTTAATGTCATCGTAACTCGAATTCTCGAAATCTCGTTCCTTCTGGGAAGAAACCAGTCTGCTTACATAGAATACTGCCCGGTTCAGGATCTCATAGTCGCTAGGTTCGTCCTTTTGCGCTTCCACATTGATGATGATCTGCGAAAGGCCATCCTTCATCCGCACATAAAATACAATGTCAAAACGCACCAGGCCTTCGTTCAGTTCCTGATTCTCTGTATTAAAACCAACAAGGCGTTGACCATTCTGAAAATGCACCGCATTCGTCAGTCCCGGCTCCACCGGCACGGCGCTGATATAAGGAAGTCCCTCTATCAGTGCTGCTACCTCGAGCGGATCCATCCCCTTAAATTCCTCCACGGTCTTCACCAGGATCCGCGCCAGGATGATCTTATGTGCTATCAGGCGTTTTGCGCTGTTATCGTATTGGGCGTCTCTGTCTGTTGCCATTACTGCACTCTTTAATTCCGTATTCAATGGTTTCCTCCTTTTGTGTCAGGTAATTATAGATACCGCCGAAAATAAAAGGATTTCGCCATATCTACATTATAACTTACCTGTTTTTCTGATACAACTGATTTTCTTTCTGTGTGGGTTTTCCTCTTCCCTTCTTCCTGGTTCTATGATTTAGGGAATCGGATGGGACATCAGCTTTCGCTGACATAGAAATTTTCATAAGTGAAATGTACTTATACGCAAAGTATAACTTATAATTCCTAATTAGACAATAAATATATTTTAATATCTAAATAGAATTGTCTTTTAAGTGTAATAGTATAATTACC
>OLRO01001492.1_pt1 | contig 13065 bp, 15 predicted proteins | sample 1673131 | NCBI WGS metagenome assembly OLRO01 (sample SAMEA3136757, study PRJEB25190) | human gut metagenome | biome: human gut; feature: human-associated habitat; material: faeces | place: Austria | collected 2013 | reverse complement strand
AAAATATACGCGGGCTTGCATGGATCGTCCTGCGCTGGGCCGGAACGGTCCGCCCGCGCGTGATTATTCTGGAGAACGTGGAGGAGTTCCAAACGTGGGGGCCTGTGCGAAAAGGAAAGCCTGTCAAAAAACTGGTGGGCCAAACTTTCCACAAATGGCTGGAGCAGCTTAAAAACCTGGGATATGCCGTCGAGTGGCGCGAACTTGTAGCCGCGGATTATGGAGCGCCCACAACGCGAAAGCGGTTTTTCCTGATTGCCAGGCATGACGGGCGGCCTATTGTATGGCCGAAACCAACACACGCACCGGCAGACAGCCCGGAGGTAAAGAGCGGAAAGAAAAAACCATGGCGCAGCGCGGCGGAAATCATAGACTGGAGCCTGCCGTGCCCGTCCATTTTTGACAGCCGCGCAGAGATCAAGGAAAAATATGGGCTTTCGGCGCAGCGCCCCCTCCGTCCCAATACTATGCGGCGTGTGGCCAGAGGCGTGGACAAGTTCGTGATAAAATCGGCGGATCCGTTTCTGGTGATTGTCAACCATGCTGGGGATTTCCGCGGGCAAGAAATGAGCGGGCCGCTTCAAACTGTGACAGCAAAACACGGGTACGGCGTGGCCTCCCCTGTCATGGCGCCGCTGACGGTAACGAATACCACCAACAGCGTGGGGGCAGCCGCGGGCGCCCCAGTGCATACCGTGACAACCGCAGGAAACCAAATGCTGATTACGCCAACACTGGCCGCAATCGGGCAGACCGGCGGCGGGGACCGCGGGCGCAGCGTAATGGAGCCGACGCACACCCAGGTGTCAAAAGCGGAGGAGTGCGTGGCGTGTCCGACCATGATCCAGTACCACACGGAGCAATCGGAGCGAGTGAGGGGCCAAAGCGTCAAAGAACCGGTTATGACCATTGACGCCTCCAACCGCTACGGCCTGGCGGCGGCTACGCTGACAAAGTATTACAGCGGCGACCACAACCAGAGCGCGGGCGCACCGCTTCACACGGTCACGACGCGGGATCGTGAAGCTATCACCATGGCCAGCATGGTCAAGCTGAAAGGTACAAACCTGGGCGGGCCTGCAACGGAGCCGGTGCAAACAATAACCGCTGGCGGAGGCCATCATGGGGTGATTACCACCGAAGTGGTAAAAGCGACACCGGGCGCCGATCTCCGAAACTGGCCAAAAATCCGTGCCGCCCTGAATGAGTATTGCGGCTACACGCTGGCGGACAACGAGGTGATCCTGTTTTTGATCGGCGGCGCCTGGTATTTCATGGCTGATATAGGGCTGCGTATGCTGACGCCGCGGGAATTGTACAGGGCGAACGGCTTTCCTGATGATTATAAAATCGACAAAGATTACACCGGCAAGGAGTACGGGAAAACCAAGCAAGTGGCAAGGTGCGGGAACGCAGTGCCGCCACCGTTTGCCACGGCCCTGGTTCGGGCAAACCTGCCGGAATGGTGCGGAACAACAATCACGACCATGGCACAGCTGGAGCGGCTGGTGGCCGTGTAATGGAAAGGGCGGTAAAGCATGAGTATTATTTGCATAGCCAAAGGAACAGCCACCATAGGCCTGACAACGCGGGGCGCAGATGGGAAAATCATAAGCCAGACACCGGCGCGGTGGGAGCATGACCCGGACGGCGGGTGTGTTGCTCTCTGGACTATGAACCCGGAAACCGAGGAACAGGAAGCCCCGGCGCGTATCTATGGCGACTGGCAGGCGTCGGAATACCTGGGCGACGTTCTGGCGGAACTGAAACCGCGCCGCAAGGTGAACCTGCCGGATTTCCCGGCAATCGTCCGCGCGGCCATGGCCGACGGTATGGACATTTGCGTGTACTGCCAGAGTTTTGGCTGTAACGAGTGCATAGTGAACGAGTGGAAAAACGAAAGGAGCGACGAAGAATGAACAAGACGAAAATTGACTGGGCCACAATGTCCTGGAACCCCGTAACCGGCTGCCGCCATGGCTGCCCGTACTGCTACGCCAGGCGAACGGCCACACGCTTCAACGCAGGGCTGGAGGATCCGGCCCCGCTGGCCGGCGGCCTCCATGTGCTGCCGGAGAAGATCAAGGCGACGCCATACCCGTATGGTTTCGAGCCTACCCTGCACCGCTACCGCCTGGGTCAGCCGCAGAACACAGAGGAACCGCAGACCGTGTTTGTTTGCAGCATGGCGGATCTGTTTGGGCGCTGGGTGCCCACCTCCTGGATCGTGGAGGTGCTGGACGCCTGCCGCAAGGCACCCCAGCACCGCTATTTGTTCCTGACGAAGAACCCGGCCCGGTATCTGGAGTTGGACCACCTGGCCCTCCTGCCCCACGAAAGCAATTTCTGGTATGGCAGCACCGTGGCGAACATGGACGCGGTGGGAATGTACGTCATGCAGGGTGTGAACATCAACAGCTTTTGGAGCATGGAGCCGCTGCTGGGGCCGGTGGACATGGCCGCGGCGGAGGGTTTACCGGAGTGGGTGATCCTGGGCGCCGAAACCGGCAACCGACCGGACAAGGTGACGCCCGCCCGCGAGTGGGTGGACAACATCGTGGCATTTTGCGAGGAGAACGAGATCCCTGTGTTCTTCAAGGACAATCTGCGGAAGTATTTCCCGGATCTCCCTGCCTCTGCTTTCCCCTGGGAGGTGTGAGCCGCGGAAAACACCGAGAAAGTGGAGATCGGTTACACCGTGCCGAAAGAACGCTGGCAGGAAGCAGCCAAGAACCTGGAGGAACTGGGGAACGTGCTGGATTTCTGAAACAGAACAAGGACGGGCGCGGGAAAGAGGACGCGGACGACATTATGGCGGACATCATGCTGGCCTGCATGGCGCTCCATCATGTGGCGGAGTTTGCAACAGACAAATGCCGGATCATTCCGCTGCCTGGCAAGGACGGAGGTTAATATGCTGGCTGTGCTTATGAGCATGAAACCGGAGTGGTGGGAGAAGATCCTGGACGGCAAAAAAACGTTGGAAATCCGAAAGACACACCCGCAAAATGAAAGGCTTGAATGGCCCGTGACCGTTCTGGTGTACGTCAGCGGCACCGGAGCGGTGCAAGGTCAATTCCTTTGCCCTGGGGAAGTATCATACAGAACCATGCAAGACCTGGAAGAAATGTCATGCGTTCCGCGTGAGGATCTGCTGAAATACGCAAAAGGCAGGCGGCTTTCCGGCTGGATCGTCCAGTCACCGGAGAAGTTCGACGCGCCCAGCCCTCTGGCAGAGTTCGGCCTGGACCGTCCGCCCATGTCGTGGCAGTATGTGGAGATCCCGGACGCGGCGGAGGAATAGAAAATGTTTGTTATCATGGACGAATTTAGCCCATGGCCGCCTGTGAACTGTAACGACTGCCGGAACGTGAGTTGCACGGAGGCGGAGCAGGAAAAGGCCATGGGGAAACCACCGCATATTTGCCGGGAATACAAAAAGCGGGTTTTTCACGGCACGAACAAGCGCGGCTTTCATAGCTGCCTGCACCCCTGCGTCGATTGCATAAAAGACCGCTTCCGAAAGTTTGAAAGCCGGGGGAAAACGTAATGGCCATAAACGTTTCCGACCTGCCGCCGAAATACCAGGCGCAGGCCATGAAAAAGTACATGGAGCAGCAACAGCGGCGGGGGCCAGCACCTCCCGCCGCGCCGCCGCAGGATCCGGCAAAGGGCACGAAATACCACAACACCCCCACCGAGCGGGTGACAGCCTCCGGGGCCGTCCTGCATTTCGACAGCCAAAAAGAGGCCCGCAGGTTCGACGTTCTGGCTGCCCGCCAGGCAAGGGGGGGCAGATCCGCGATCTGCGCCTCCAGGTGGATTTCACCCTGCAGGAAGCGTTTACCGACACGGAGGGAAAGCGGGTGCGGGCGATCCGCTACAAGGCGGATTTTACATACTACCAGCCGCCAAACAGGCAGCTATACGGAAGTCATGCGCCATACTACGCAGAACAAAGCGGGGTGCCCTGGGAGTTCGTCGTGGAGGACGTAAAGAGCAAGGCCACCAGAACGGCCAAGTATGCCATGAAAAAGAAAATGCTAAAGGACCGTTTTGGGTACGACATTACCGAGGTGTGAGAATGAGCAAAAAGACAACGGACGAAACCCTGGGCCGTGAGGCTGTCAAGGAATACCTGCAGCAGTACCACACGGCTGTGGGGAAAAAGCGGATCCTGGAGGAGCGCCACCGCGTCCTTTCCAGCGAACTGCGGGCGCCCAGTACGGGGTCCGCGTTCAGGTTGACGCCGCCGACCAAGCCGACAAAGACGGACGGATCCGTGTCCGTTGTCTTTCGGATCTCCGAAGTGGAGGACAGGATCGAGGAGCAGCGGGAGGAAATGGCCAAGGCCGTCCTGAACGTTATGGATTTGATCGACGTATTACCCGCCAACTCCACCGAGCGCACCGTGGTGGAAATGCGGCACATAGATTGTCGGGGCTGGGATAAGATCGCGGAGGCCCTTTACATGAGCCGGTCCAATGTGTTCAACTACTACAACGCCGCCCTGGATAAGATCCTGGAGAACAAGCGCAACCGGAAACTGCTGGAGGAATACATGGCCCGGAAGCAGCAGCGGGCAGGGCCGCACGGGCGGAATAATCGCCCCTGAAAAGTTTGGACGCTTTTGGACTATTGACCGTGCTATACTGATAGCATGGAAAGCAGCGCAGGGGTGAAGCCCTGAAACGAATACCGAGAACCACCAGCCGAAAGGCCGGTGGTTCTTTGCTTTCCACACCATGGCCGGGGAGTGTACCGCGGGGGCTTTCCTCCTTTCACCCTGCGCCGCTGCGGCGTGTGCATACGCGGCGGCCCGGCCTAACCCTCCCGCCCTGGGTGCCTTTGCCGAGGGGCACCCAGGGCACCCGTTAAGGACCCCGCACCCCCCCTGTGTAGGTACTCCCCAGCAGGAAAAGCCGTGCGGGGCAAGGAAAGCCCGACGTTTTACCCTGTGAAAACAGAAAAAAATCCGGCTGTTACGTTACGGTTTTTTGAAATGCCGGGAAAGTTATACCCCCCTACGGGGGTATAAGCCGAAAAAGGAGCGGCGAAAAAAACGAAATCGACCAAAACCGGAAAAGCGAAACCGGCGGGGCACCCTGCCGGAGCAAAAAGGAGGTGGCGCCGGTGGCGGAAAAGAAGCAGACCGGCGGCACCGGAAAGCGGGCAAAGAGCGAAAAGCCGGCGGTGCTGTCCGGCACGGTGCCGGAGTGGTCCAGCACCACGGCGATCTCCCAGCTGCTGGGGAAAACGGTCCGCCGTGTGCAACAGCTGACCCAGGAGGGCGTCCTGGAAACAGAGATCCCGCCCGGCGGCGGTGCCCGCAAATATAGAACCTGCGCCACGGTCCAGCGTTATGTGGCATACGTCGAGGCGAAAGCCCAGGAAACCGGCGAAAACAGCCGGGCGGCGGAGTTGACGCTGAAAAAGCTGGAGGCGGAGGTTGAACTGAAAGAAAGCCAAGGCCAGCTGCACCGCCTGAAAACGGCGATTGCAGAGGGGCGTTACCTGGCGGCGGATCACGCCACCGAGGAACTAACCGAGTTCATGGCCAGCTTTAAGAAATTCGCCATGAATATTCCCCCGCGCATGGCTGGAACCATGTCCGGCTATGCTGACACAGTGGCGATCCGTGCCATGGAAAAGGCCATGCGGAAAGAGTTGGAAAGCCTGCTGGCTGCGTTCTCTGACGGCGCGATCATGGAGGAGCGGGAGGACGCGGCGCCATGAGGAAATACAAGCAGGAACCCTATACCGTGCCGCCGTGGATCTATAACGCCATTCAGGTGCTGCGCCCGGCGGAGCGCCTGACGGTTTCGGAGTGGGCGGCGAAATACCGCATACTGCCGGACGGCAACGCGATCCCAGGCCCCTGGAGCAACAGCGTGACCCCGTACCTGGTGGAGATTATGGACGCCTTTTCCGACGATACGGTGGAGGAAATCGTGTTCGTGAAGCCCACCCAGGTGGGCGGCACGTCTGCCATGGAGAATATGCTGGGAAGCCTGATCGCGCAGGACCCGGCCCCGGCTATGGTGGTTTACCCGTCGGACGACCTGGCGGAGCGCACCACGGAAAGCAAGCTGGAGCCAATGGTGAGAAGCTGCAAGGTTCTGGCCGATAAGTGGCGGAAGAACGACAGCAAGAAACTGGCGCTAAAGTTTTCCGACATGATCGTGTACCTGACAGGCGCGAACAGCCCGGCGGATCTGGCCAGTACGAATATACGTTACCTGTTTCTGGACGAAGTGGACAAGTTTCCGGGCGCGTCTAAGAAAGAGGCCGACCCCGTTTCCCTGGCGCGAGAGCGCACAAAAACCTTTTTCAACCGCAAAATCTTTATGGCCTCCACCCCCACCCTGAAAACGGGCCATATCTGGAAAGCCAAAGAGGCGGCGGAGGCTGAAAAGCATTACTTTGTCCCGTGCCCGCATTGTGGGCAGTACATAGAACTGAAATTCGGCTGCCTGAAATGGCCCAGCAAGGACGACGTACCGGAGAACACCGACCGGGCAGAAATGGCCGTGTATGTGTGCCAAGCCTGCGGGGCCGTGATTACGGATCAGGACAAGGGGAAAATGCTACGGGCTGGCCGCTGGCAGGCTGTGAAGCAACGGACGAAGAACCCCAAAAGCGTGGCCTTTTGGCTGAACACCCTGTATTCCCCGTTCACCCGTTTTTCCGATATTGCGCGGGAGTTCATGCGGAGCAAAGACGACCCGGAACTGCTGCACAACTTCACTAACAGCTGGCTGGCGGAGCCATGGGAGGACACGAAGCTGAAAACCAACGCGGAGTTGGTCATGGAGCGACAGACGGAGGTTCCGGCCTGGTCCCTCCCGGCGTGGACAAAACTGCTGACCGGAGGGATCGACGTGCAGGAAAATTGCCTGTACTGGACGATCCGCGCATGGGGCGACTACATGACCAGCCAGAACGTGGCCCACGGGCAGGCGCTTTCCATGGCAGAGGTGGAAAAGGCCATGAACGTGGAGTTTTCCCTGCCGAACGGCGACACGGCCATGGTCAACCTGGCCCTGATGGACAGCGGCGACCAGACCGACGAAGTTTACGAGTTCTGCGCCATCAATTCGGACTGGGTGCTGCCATGCAAGGGCACCAGCACCATGCTGTCCCATTACCGCCTTTCCGTGGTCAATAAGGCCGGCAGCAAGGCCCACGGCATGACCCTGGTACTGGTGGACGGCGGCAAGTATAAAGACCAGATCGCAGCCCGTATGCGGAAGCCGAACGGGACAGGTTCCTGGCAGGTTTACAAGGACTGCGACATGGAATACGCCGAACAGGTAACGGCGGAACACAAGGTAACCGAGCGATCCGGCGGGAAAGAGGTCCAGAAATGGGTGCTGAAATCCTCCCACGCTGACAACCATTACCTGGACTGCGAGGTGTACGCAGCCGCGGCGGCGGACGTTATGGGCGTCCGGTCCCTGTACCTGAAAAGCGTGGAGGGACAGGCGGCGGCACCGGAGCCGCGGAAACCGGCCAAGCAGGAACCGCGACAAAGCCAGGAAGAAAACTGGATCAACCAAAATGACACATGGATCTGACAGGAGGCCACCAAATGAGTACAAACACAAAAGCGGCTGAAATGCTGGAGCAGGTAAACAGCGCCATTTCCGCCGTTCTGGCCGGCGGCCAGTCATACAAGATCGGCAGCCGATCCCTGACGCGGGCGGACCTGGCCCAGCTGAAAGCCATTCGTGACGACCTGGAGGCGCAGATCGACAGCGGGACGGACAACTGCCTGCTGGATCGCACCTTTGTGGCGTTCTTTGACGGGAGGTAACCATGGGAGCCTTTGACAAAATTGTGGCCGCTGTTTCACCGCGCCGCGCCTGTGAGCGCGAGGCATGGCGGCAGCAGCTGGAGATCCTGCGCGGATATGACGCCGCAGGGTATGGACGCCTAAATGCCGGGTGGCGGGTACACAACGAAAGCGCGGAGGTTACGGACCGTTTCAGCCGCGACGTGGTACGCGCCCGCGCCCGTGACCTGGAGCGCAACAGTGATATTGCCCAGTCTATCCTCCACGCATACAAGCGCAACGTGGTGGGCAAGGGCTACACCCTCCAGGCTAAAACCGGAAACGACGAACTGGACGAAAAGCTGGAAAAGGCATGGCGCCAATGGTGCAAGGCCAGAAACTGCGACGTGACCGGCGAACAGAGTTTCAACCAAATGCTGCGTATGGCGGTAGACCGCAAAAAGGTGGACGGCGGCCTGCTGTTCCTTTACCGCTACACCAAGCAGGGGCTGGTCCCGTTCCAGCTGCAGGCCATTGAGGTGGACGAACTGGACGTGACCGCCAGCAAGCCGAAGCACCAGGGAAACCGCGTCGTGGGCGGGATCGAATACAACCAATGGCGCAGGCCGGTGGGCTACTGGATCAATCAATACGACATTGAGGGCTGGAGCCTGAACGACCCCGTTTACGTCGAGGCCAAGGACGTATATTTTTACAAATCCAAGAAGCGGCCCAGCCAGCTGCGCGAAATGTCCGACATGGCCCCCACGATCACCAGAGTGCGCGACACGAACGAGTTTATAACCGCCGTTTCCGTCAAGGAGCGGATCGCGGCCTGCCTGGCTGTGTTCATCAAGCGGGCAATCCCGGCGGGCGGTTTTGGCCGCGGCGGCACCAGAACGCCGGACGGCGGAATGGACTATGAGGGCAAGAAACTGGCCCCCGGCATGATCCAGAGCCTGGGCGCCGGTGACGAAATCCAGGTGGTGGATCCGAAAGGTTCCGGCAGCGACGCAGCCGGGTTCCTGAAAACCCAGCAGGGGCTAATTGCCGCAGGCCAGGGCTTGAGTTATGAGGCCGTCAGCCGCGACATGAGCGGGGCCACCTATTCCTCCGCACGGCAAAATGCTATTGAGGACGAAAACACATACACCGAGGATGTGGAACTGCTAACAGATTTCATGTCGGAGGTGTACGAAACCTTTGTTATATCCTGTTATCTCTCCGGGCTGGTTGATATGCCCGGCTTTTGGGATAAAAAGGCGGAATACCTTTCCCACACCTGGACGAAAGCCCCCAAGAAGTGGATCGACCCGGCAAAGGAAAGCACCGCCGGAAAAACCGCCCTGCAATCCGGGCAAAAGACGTTTCAGGACGTTTGCGCGGAACAGGGCAAGGACTGGAAAGAGGCCGTCAATGAAATGGCCGAGGTCCTGAAATATGGCCGATCCGTCGGCGTCGAGTTAGGAGGTGTAATTTTTGGAAATGGAACGACAGCAGCACAGCAGAACACCGCAGGCAAATGACCCCAAGAGGGACAGAAACAGCGGGCAGCGAAGCATGGGCCACATTGAGGCCAACAGCCGCGCAGAGGGCCAGGAGGACAGCCGCAGGCGCACGATCAGCTTTTCCAGCGAGGAGCCATACCGCCGTTGGTTTGGTATGGAAATCCTGGATCACGCGGAGAACGCGCTGGATCTCTCCCGCCTGAACGACGTGGGCGTTTTGCTTTTCAACCACGACACCGACAAGGTGGTGGGAAAAGTGATCCGCGCATGGGTGGAGAACCACCGCGGCATGGCCGAAGTGGAGTTCGACACGGACGACGACGCCGAAAAGATTTTCGGCAAAGTCAAATCCGGCACCCTGAAAACCACGTCCGTGCGTTACAGCGTGGACAGCTGGGAGGAAGTGGTGGCCGGTAAGACCTCCGCGGACGGACGTTTTACAGGCCCCTGCCAGATCGCCCGCAAATGGACGCCGCTGGAGGTGTCCATTGTTTCCGTGCCGGCGGACGCCACCGTGGGCGTGGGCAGAGCCGACGACCCGGAGCAGGCGACGGCCAAGGACCTTTCTGTTTATGAAAAGCAGATCCAGATCAACAAAAATCTTTATCATTGAGGAGGCAAAACAACCATGACCATTCAGGAAATGATCGCCCGTCAGCAGGCTATTGTGAGCGGCGCCCGCGCCGCTGGCCGTGACCTGACGGCAGAGGAAAGAGCAGAGTTTGACGGCCTGCAGCGCCAGATCGACGCGGCGGGCAACAACCCCGCCCAGGGCAGCGAGGGCCAGGGCGGTGAGGATCCCACCGGCGGCGCCCGCGGTATGGGCAACGATAACGGCCAGCAGGGCACAGACCCCACCGAGGCAGCCCGCCAGGCCGTCGCAACGGAGCGCCAGCGCGTGAGCGACATTACCGCGCTGTGCCGTCAGGCGGGCATGGATCCCGCGGAGTATATCAGCAACGGCGCCACCATGGACACCGTGCGGGCGGCGGCCGTGGACTTCCTGATCCAGCACAACGGCCCCGTGGGCGCCAGAATATCCGACAACAGCCGGGAGCAGGACAACTTCCGCCAGGCGGCCGTGGACGGCCTGCTTATGCGTAGCGGCATGGAGGTGGAGCGCCCCAGCGAGAACGCGGAGCAAATGCGCGGCCTGTCCCTGCGCGATCTGGCCATTGAGTGCATGGCCCGGGAGGGCCTGGGGACCACGGCCTCCCTTCTCCGTATGTCCAAGGACGACCTGTGGAACATGGCCTGCCGCCAGTTCTTCAACCCCACGGCGGCCTTCCCCGCGATCCTGGACAACACGATCCGCAAGGCCATTGTGCAGAGATACCAGGCCGTCCCCACCACCTTCCAGGTGTGGACCACCAAGGGCAGCGTGACCGACTTCAAGCCCACCAAGGATCACGAGTACCTGGCCGGCGGTGCCGGCGAGTTCCTGCGCGTGGGTGAGGGCGGCGAACTGAAACACGACACCCCGCAGACCGAACTTCTCCCCCAGCGCCAGGTGGCAACCTACGGCCGCCAGTTCTCCATGACCCGGGAGGCGTTTATCAACGACGACGTGGGCTTTATCACCCAGGTGCCCGGTATGTACGCGGCCTCCGCCAAGCGCACGATCAACAAGCAGGTGTATTCCATCCTGTTCAACAACCCCACGATCTTCGACGGTGTGGCCCTGTTCCACGCCAACCACAACAACCTGATCACCACCGGCGCGGCCCCGTCCATCGAAACCCTGCAGGCCATTATGATCAAACTGCTGAACCAGAAGGACCCCTTCGGGGACAGCATTATGGTGCAGCCCCGGTACATCATCGTGCCCGTGGGTTACGGGTTCCTTATGTCGCAGATCCTGGAAACCGCGCAGATCGACGTGGACGGGATCGGCAGCCACACCGCAAACGCCCTGTACCAGTACCGCAACAAGCTGCAGGTTATTGAGGAGGGCGCCCTGAACGTCCTGGCCGGTGACGGCAACGCGATCCCCTGGTTTGTCGCCGGCGATCAGCGTTACGCCAAGAGCCTGCAGGTTGATTACCTGAACGGCCAGGAAACCCCCACCATTCGCCGCAGCGAGGTTCCGGGCCGCCTGGGCTTTGTGTGGGACATTTGGCTGGACTGGGGCATTACTGCGGTTGACTTCCGCGGTATCGCCAAGAACCCCGGCACGACTATTTAACAGGAGGTAAGAGAACATGACCGCAAAATACTGGCAGAAAGGCGAGGTGCTGGACTACAAGGCCAGCGCCGCAGTCAAAAACGGCGAAGTGGTGAGCCTGGGAACCAGGATCGGCGTGGCCGGTGAAGATATTGCCGTCGGCGAAACCGGCCACCTCCATGTGGTGGGCGTCTTTGAGATGGAAAAGGCCACCGGTGCCATGACCATGGGCGCGGCGGTGTACTACGACGAAACCGCCAAGAAGATCACCACCGTGGCCTCCACTGGCGAGAGTTCCGGCAAGGTGAACAACATTCCGGCGGGTTACGCTGCCGCCCCTGCGGCCAGCGCAGACGAAAACGTGCTGGTGAAACTGCTGGGCTAAGAGCCAGGAGGAAAGGAACATGAAGCGACTGACAGCACAGCGCCCGATCCTGTACGGCGGGCATATGTATCAGGCGGGCGACCCCCTCCCCGCCTATGACAAGCGCATGGTGCAGGCGTGGCTTTCCGCTGAAAGCGCCAAAATGACCGACGACGCGGCGGAGGAGGCCACAATGCCCCCGCAGGACGCTGACGGCGGCCAGGACGGCACCGAGAACGCCGACACCACCCAGGGCACCCAGGAGGTCACAGACGCCACAGAGGGCACCCAGGAGAGCCAGGAGAGCCAGGAGAACCACGACGGCAACCATAGCGGTGAAAGCACCGACATGGTGGAGGGCCACCTGGATCCCGCACGGCTGGAAGAAATGAACAAGGACGACCTGAAAAAGCTGGCCAAGGACATGGGCGTGGATCTCCCGCGCGGCGCTGCAAAGGCGCTGATCGTGGAACGCCTGGCGGCGGCTATCGTCCAGACCCCTGCGGCGGCCATTGTGCCGCCTGCTGCGGATAACGGCGGGGGTGCCCAGTAATGGGCGCCCCTACGTTCAAGGAACAGATCGCGGCGGACATTTCCACCACATTCCTGAACTGCCTGGAGTTCGCGGACACCCACACGGTCAACGGTAAGGAAATGGCCGCGGTGGTGGACGACAACGAACTGCTGGAGCGGGACAAGGCCAAGATCATGGCCGCACAGACGGAGGGCACATACAAGGCCCGGCGCCTGGTTTATGTGGCAAAGGCTGATTTTGGCCCCCGCCCCGCCCAGGGGGCCATGCTGACGCTGGACGGCAAGGCGTACAAGGTGAAATCCTGCACCGAGGAGGCCGGAGTGCTGGCCATTGAACTGGAGGCGGTGAGATCGTGAGCGATCAAAGCATTTTGCAGATCGACACCGACGAAGAACTGGCCAGGGTCATGCGGCAGCTGAAAACGCTGCCCCAGCAACTGGGGGCGCCCAACGTGCTGAAAAATGCCCTGAACAGCACCGCCAGAAAGGTCCGCCGGCAAATCATAAAGGACAGCAAAGGCCGGTATGCGCTGAAAGAGAAAAAGGCGCTGCAATCAGAAAGCAAAATTCTTTCCGCCAGCGCCTCCACCCTGGAGGCCGCCGTGCTGGCCAAAGGTCCCATGCGGGACATTATGGACTTTATGACGCAGCCGAACACGGACACAGCCGCGGCGGCGGCAAAGGTCCTGAACAGCGGGGCCATGAAACCGCTGGAGGCGGG
>OLRO01001482.1_pt1 | contig 13151 bp, 9 predicted proteins | sample 1673131 | NCBI WGS metagenome assembly OLRO01 (sample SAMEA3136757, study PRJEB25190) | human gut metagenome | biome: human gut; feature: human-associated habitat; material: faeces | place: Austria | collected 2013 | reverse complement strand
GAGCTGCTCGACGACGCGGACATTGCATTTTAAGAGACAAATAATAATGGAGGTAATATTTTGAAAAAAGAAAAAAAAGAGAATAGTGGAAAGCTCAAAATCATTCCGTTAGGAGGATTGGAGCAGATTGGTATGAACATTACTGCCTTTGAATATGAGGACAGTATTATTGTTGTGGACTGCGGTCTGTCTTTTCCGGAGGATGACATGTACGGAATCGATCTGGTCATCCCGGATATCACCTATCTGAAGGACAACATTGACAAAGTCAAGGGATTTTTTATCACACACGGTCATGAGGACCACATCGGAGCAATCCCTTATGTGTTAAGAGAGATCAATGTGCCGATCTATTCCACCAAGCTGACGAACGGTATCATTGAGCACAAGTTAAGAGAGCACAATATGCTCACCAAGGTAAAGCGCAAGGTTGTAAAATACGGACAGCATATCAATCTCGGCTGCTTCCGCGTGGAATTCATCAAGACGAATCACAGTATTCAGGATGCGGCGGCGCTCGCAATCTACTCCCCGGCAGGTATTATTGTGCACACCGGAGACTTCAAGGTGGATTACACACCGGTATTCGGAGATGCCATCGATCTGCAGCGTTTCGGTGAGATCGGAAGAAAAGGTGTGCTGGCGCTGATGTGCGACAGTACGAACGCTGAGCGCCCGGGATTTACCATGTCGGAGAAGACGGTCGGTAAGACCTTTGATGAGATTTTCGCAGACAATAAGAATCACCGGATCATCATTGCAACCTTTGCGTCCAATGTCGACCGTGTGCAGCAGATCATCAATACAGCGTACAAGAACGGTCGTAAAGTGGTGGTTGAGGGACGAAGCATGGTCAACATTATCGGAATTGCTTCCGAACTTGGATATATCAGTATTCCGGACAATACGTTAATCGACATTGAGGAGCTGAAGCGCTACCCGGATGAGCAGACCGTCATCATCACGACGGGAAGCCAGGGTGAGGCGATGGCAGCGCTTTCCCGCATGGCAAGCGGCGTGCACAAGAAAGTGACGATCAAGCCGAACGATACGATTGTTCTTAGTTCCAACCCGATTCCGGGAAATGAAAAAGCAGTATCGCGCATTATCAACGAACTGTCGATGAAGGGCGCCAATGTAATCTTCCAGGATGTCCATGTTTCCGGACATGCCTGCCAGGAGGAGATCAAGCTGATCTATTCCTTGGTGAAGCCGAAGTATGCGATTCCGGTGCACGGCGAGTACCGCCATCTGATCGCGCAGGCGAAGGTCGCAGAGGAACTGGGAATTCCGAAAGAGAACATTTTCCTGCTCTCCTCCGGAGATGTGCTTGAGCTAAACGACGAGGCTGCGGCAGTGACAGGACGCGTACACACCGGAGCTATCATGGTAGACGGTCTCGGCGTCGGCGACGTCGGCAATATCGTGCTGCGTGACCGCCAGCATCTGGCAGAGGACGGTATCATTATCGTCGTGCTGACACTGGAGGGCGGTTCCGGACAGGTGCTTGCCGGACCGGATATCGTATCGCGCGGATTCGTCTATGTCCGCGGTGCAGAGGGACTGATGGACGACGCCAAGCACCTGCTTGACGATACAATGCAGCACTGTATGGATAAAGGCATTACAGACTGGGGCAAGATTAAGACGGAGATCAAGGATTCTCTGGGAGATTTTGTATGGAAAGAGACGAAGAGACGCCCGATGATTATGCCGATAATTATGGAAGTGTAGAAGATTATGAAATGGAACAAAGTCGTTTTCAAATTTGTCAGTATCAGCTTTTCCATCCTGGTCGCACTGCTTGTTGTGGTGGGACTGATTGAACTTGGCTCCTACTGCTATGACTTCGGATACCGGGTGTTTACCGAGAGCCCGGTGGACGAAGCGCCGGGCAGGGATGTGACCGTATCCGTGACTTCGGATATGTCGGAGCATGATATCGGAAAGATGTTAAAAGAAGAGGGACTGGTGGAGGACGCGAATCTGTTCTATGCCCAGCTGAAGCTATCTGCTTATTCCGGAAAACTCAAACCGGGTGTTTACACGTTAAATACCTCGATGACTGCGCGGGAGATGTTCGTGATCATGGCTGCGGATGCCGGTGATACGGAAAGTGCCGAGGACACCGAGGATACCGCAGACACCGGGAATACCGGGGCGGCGGATCTGACAGATGAGACGGACGATACACAGACCGCAGAAGATGCAGGGGATGCAGAGGAGACACCGTGATAGTAGATGAGAGACTTGTGACCTATATCAATTCTCTGGATACGGGAAATACTGCGATGCTCGATCAGATTGAGCGGGAAGCAACAGCCGATTACGTGCCGATTATTCGGAAGGAGATGCAGAGCTTTTTGAAGTTTTTGCTTGCCATGAAGAAGCCGGCACGTATTTTAGAAGTTGGGACTGCGGTGGGATTTTCCGCCATCCTCATGGCGGAGTACGATCCCGTGCCGTGTCAGATTACAACGATCGAGAATTACGAAAAGCGGATTCCGATTGCCAGGGAGAACTTTAAGAGAGCCGGGAAGGAAGCGCAGATTGCGCTGCTGGAGGGCGATGCCGCGGAAGTGTTAAAGACGCTGGAAGGTCCGTATGATTTTATTTTTATGGACGCGGCAAAAGGACAGTACATTCATTTTCTGCCGGAGATTCTGCGTATTCTGGAGAAGGACGGTGTGCTGGTGTCGGACAATGTGCTGCAGGACGGAGATATCATAGAATCCCGATTTGCGGTCACCAGGCGCAACCGTACGATTCATGCGAGAATGCGGGAATATTTATACGAATTAAAACATCATCCCGAACTGGAGACAGTGATCCTGCCCGTGGGGGATGGCGTGACATTGAGTACAAAAGCTGTGAGGGATGAGGAGAACAGGTAGGATGAAAAGTGTGCAAAAAAAAATTGTCGGACTATTGAAAGTGCTGGCTATGATCGTGGCAGGAGTATTGTTGGGAGCAATACTTATTACGCTTGCGTACTGCATTCCCGTAAATCAGACAAATGCCCAAAAATCCATAGACTCTTTGGAAGGAGAAGGATGGTATCCTTCTGCAACACAACTGAAAAGCTCTCTGGATACCTATTTCCACAGTTATTTACCGGGAGTACTTGATGGCGCTACGGATGGATTGATGCTTGAAAAGGCAACGAGGCAGATAGAAGGGAATCCCTTATGGGAAGCCATGAATATGGAGGGGTACACCTATTATTGGCATGGGTATGTGGTGATTCTGAGAGTGCTGTTACTTTTTATGGATTACGAGCAATTCAGATTTCTCAATTGTATATTGCAATTGATGATGATGTTTTTCGTTGCACACTTTATATGGGAGAAAAAGGGGCAGAGATATGCGCTGGCGTTACTGACTTCCTATTTTCTTATGATGCCTATGGCTATGTTTTTATCATTGCAGTTCAGCTGGATTTTTTATATAGCAATGGCGTTGTCTCTTTTAATATGCTACCGACATACATGGTTTACCGAAAAAAGGATTCCATATATTTTTGTAATTGCCGGTATGCTGACGAGTTTTTTAGATTTGCTGACCTATCCGCTTTATACATGGGCATTTCCTTTACTTTTACTGATCCTGCTGTCTGAGGATGGGCAGAAGGCTTTAAATTACGTGAAAACAGTCGTTGTGTCCGGACTGGGCTGGATTCTTGGATATGCGGGAATGTGGTTTGGCAAGTGGGCATTGGCAGGATGGATCGTGCACAGAAATGTGATACAGGAAGCCTGGAAAGAAGTGCTGTTCCGTAGTGGATCTGAAGAGTCATTGAATCTCATTGCGCGTCTGGAGGCACTGTATGATAATTGGAAACATTACGAATATCCTTTATATACAGCACTGCTTGCCATTTGGTTGACATGGTTTATTTATAAGAGCCTGAACGGAAAAACGCAAATAGTACGACAGGAAAAGAATGGTGCGTATTTACTGATTACTTTATCTTCGTTTGTATGGTATTTTGTGTTGGCAAATCATACTTTGGGACATCACTTTTTTACATATCGTATCTGGGGGGTGACAATTACAGGCATTTTATTCCTGTTCTGCGGAAGCATTGTCATATGTAAAGATAATTGCAGTGGGAGGGATCGAATCTATACATTTTGCAAGTGGGGGATTCTTTGTATTCTTGCTGTCATGTTGACGTTAACGGCAAGAGAAGATGTCAGTGTCCTGAACGGAAACGTAGAATATCAGGAGATAGAACTGCCAAAAGGAGAACAAATAGAGGAAGAATTCCTTCCATCTTTTCCACGTGTGAAAAAATTTGCTATGGGAATTCGCACGGAATCAGTCAAGGGACAGTGTATTATTGAAATACGCGATGATGAAAAGACATTATATGAACTAAACTGGAAATTAGCGGAATTAGCGGACACCGAATACGTGCAAGTTCCTGTTGATTGGAATTTCAAAAGAGACAGTAACTATAGAATTGTGATACATTTGGAAGAAAGTGAAGGACCGGTGTATCTTCGTTTTACGAAAGACAATGTGAATCCTATGCTGGAATTGGGGGTAGCGAAAATCGGTGGAGATATTATATCCGGGCAGCTTACGTCAGGCATTGTATACTCTTATCGACCATTGTCAAAGTATACACTGTTATTCCTGACAATAAGCTGGCTGGGGTTTCTGACAGCATTATCATTCGAAGTAGAACAAATAGTAATGTGGGTATTCCACCGTCTGAAAAGAAATACCGGAAAAACTTAATTTTTCAAGAAATTCTCTATTCTCTTTACGGACAAGATAGGCATTGGATGAATCTACGGGAGTTTTGTAATATATCCAGAATTCATAACTGTGAGAGTCTTTTATGTAGTGATCATCATCTCGCGTAGCGGGATCGGCTGGGTAATAAAAGTAGTAGAATTCACTCATACCGGTACAGTCCAGATAGAGTGTTGTAAATTTAGCATAAGTCTCGACGTAGTCAACAGCTTCGTTGATAGGTACGTTATAAAGAGAATTTGGATATTGATCCGCAAGGGTATAAATTCGGAAATAGTAATTCATGAAAGAAGCCGTCCAGAGAAGATAGCTGCAGGCAAGAACTGTAGCAAACGGCTTGCGATAAACGGATAGAAAGTTGTAAACAAGAGCAATGCCACTTATCCAGAAATAAAGGTAACAAATAAAAAAACTGTTGGCACGGTAGACGTATTGTGTACCGGTAAGCCCTATGGTAATTAATCCGCTGATGTAAAAGAAAAGATATAAGCTGGCAGGATGAAAAGTTTTCTTTACAACAGAGATGACTACCCGGTAAACAGAATACACCATTCCCAACACGATAAAGGGAATGGAGACGGGATAAAGAGTGTAGAACTTATCTACTGCATCCTGAGGATAAAAACTGTGGGTTAATGTGATTTTTATGATATCAGTCACGTTTTCCCAGAAACTGGATGAGGCTACGTCTTTCATGCGATCGGAAGCAATTGGGGAGATGACAAAACCCAGAAAATGGATCGGCTCCCATTGAAACAGCAGAGAGCAGGCAAAAAGAATCACGGGAATTGCCGTAATACAAACCGTAATAGCAAATAAGATCGCTCTTGGAAAAGTTATCTTACGTGTATACAACAGATATAAAGTAATCAGAACCAGAAAAATCGGAACCATAAAATAACTCAGAGCATAAGAATACATGGTAAATCCAAAAGAAATACCACAAAAAATTAAAAAAGGAAGTTTGTTGGTCTGAATGTATTTCAGCAAAAACAGCAGGGAGATAGCGCAACAGCACAACATCAGATTGCAGTCCAGCGCGAACCTTCCGGACATAATGTAATAAGGACAAAAAGCAAGAAAACATGCGGCGGCAATAGTGAATTTCCTGTCATGGAAAATCAGAGAGATGCTTTTTACGCCGACACCCCAGAGAAGCAGACTGGCAATCACTGCCGGAAGTCTGGTAAGCCATAGGGAGACATTTCCGCGGCCGATTGTTTTGATCAGAAGGACAAGCATGTAGGTATATAGAGGGCTTTGACCGCCTTCGAAATTTTGCGCGTAAAAAGGATGTACATTCAGATAGCGATCCGTTCCGTAGTGAGCCAGACACCATGCATTGTAGCCCAGACCGGCTTCGTCAATATGAAGGATATCGGGAAGCTGCGCCAGTTTGTAAACCCTTAATAATATTGTACAGAGGAACATCAGACCCAGGATGAAATAGTAGCTATATTTTTTAGAAATTTTCATTGTTGTTTGCCCTTTATCTATGATGTAATATATAAACTATCTTATCATATGTAAAATATAATGTCATTAATAATTACTTTTATTACCGAAAACTAAAAGGAATAGAATACATGAATAAAAATATAATTTTCAAAAGAATACTTATGATAGCGCTGACCATACTTATGATTTTGCTTGAATTGTCTTTTTGACCGGGATATCTGGCGCATGATTTTTTTTGGAGCAAAAGTAATAGCGCATATGGAAATTATAATTCGCCATATGCAAAGGGTGTGAGCACTACACAATATTTTATCCCACAGATGAGTTGGCTGTCCGGGATTGATATAGTAGCTGATTTTGATGAAAATGCTGTCGGTAATGAGACGCTTGAATTTGCAATTTATGATGAAAAAGGGAAAAAAATTTACGATGATCAGATATCAATTGCGGAAATGCAGAGTGGTCTGTATTATACCATTCCTGTAAAGAAAAAGTTGAAAGTGGGGGAACAATATTATTGGACCATTTGTGCAACGGAGGATCTGCCTTATGACTGGCGGTTGATGTATTCTGCGGATAAAACAGGGATGGCATCGGAAAATACATTCGTTACATCAGAGGGGCAACAGACATTTGGAGAAGAACAGCAAACGGTATCACAGTATTGTTATTATACGCATAAAGACAAAGTGATTATTATAGCAACTTGTTGGTGTGGATCAATATTGATATATTTGATTATCCTTGAGATCATTCAAAAAATATTTAGGAAACCGTCTGCTGACAATGAAGAAAAGGAGAAAAATCATGACTTATAAAAAACCGGAACTTTTGATCCCGGCCAGCAGTCTGGAAGTATTAAGGACTGCGGTGATGTTCGGAGCAGACGCTGTATACATTGGCGGTGAGGCTTTCGGACTGCGGGCCAAAGCGAAGAATTTCAGCAGTGAGGAAATGGCAGAGGGTGTGGCATTTGCCCATGCGCATGGCGTGAAAGTATATGTAACGGCCAATATTCTGGCACATAACTATGACCTTGACGGGGCCAGAAAATATTTTGCCGAGCTGCGGGATATGAAACCGGAACAGCCGGATGCGCTGATCATTTCAGATCCGGGAATGTTCATGATCGCGAAGGAAGTATGGCCTCAGGTGGAAGTGCACATTTCCACACAGGCTAACAATACGAATTATGAGACCTATCTGTTCTGGTGGAAACTGGGAGCAAAGAGAGTCGTGTCGGCCAGAGAGCTGTCTCTGGTGGAGATCAAAGGAATCCGGGAAAAGATTCCGGCAGAAATGGAGATTGAAAGCTTTGTCCATGGTGCAATGTGTATCTCTTATTCGGGAAGATGCCTGCTGAGCAATTTCTTTACCGGGAGAGATGCCAACAGAGGCGCCTGTACCCATCCCTGCCGTTGGAAGTATGCTGTGGTGGAAGAGACCAGACCCGGAGAATATCTGCCGGTATATGAGAATGAGAGAGGAACTTATATTTTTAACTCCAAGGATCTGTGTATGATCGAGCATATTCCGGAACTGGTGGAAGCAGGTATTGACAGCCTGAAGATCGAAGGCCGTATGAAGACGGCATTGTATGTCGCAACTGTGGCCAGAACTTATCGGAAAGCCATTGATGACTATTTTACTGATCCGAAATTGTATGAGAAAAATATGGACTGGTATCAGACCGAGATCTCAAAGTGTACCTACAGACAGTTTACCACCGGATTTTATTTCGGAAAACCAGATGAGAATACACAGATCTATGATAATAACACCTATGTGAATGAATATATCTATCTTGGAATCGTGGAGGCGGTAAAGGATAATCTGTGCCGGATCGAGCAGCGGAATAAATTCTGCGTGGGAGATGCTATCGAGATCATGAAGCCGGACGGCACAAATGTACCTGTAACGGTGGAAGCAATGTATACAGACGATGGGGAAAGTGTGGACAGTGCGCCCCATCCCAAGCAGGTGTTGTGGATAAAGTTATCCGAGGCTGCGAAGAAGTATGATCTGTTACGTTGTAAAAGTGTTTAATAAATAGATATTGACCATCATAACGCACGTGTTGTAAACTATATTGGATAATAATTCTATAGTATACCGAAGGGAAGTAGGGACATGCGCGAGGAATTGAATGTAGAGGAGCTTTTTGCCAGCAAGGTATTTACCCTGGGCAAGATGAAGGAGAGACTCCCCAAGAGCACTTACAAAGAAGTAAAAAAGATTATGGATCAGGGAGGAGAACTTTCCCCGGCGACAGCAGATGTAGTGGCGACGGCCATGAAAGACTGGGCGATTGAGAACGGGGCGACTCATTATACTCACTGGTTCCAGCCGTTGACTGGTATCACCGCTGAAAAACACGATGCTTTTGTAACACATCCCGATGAGGATGGTCGTATGATCATGGAATTTTCCGGTAAGGAACTGATCAAGGGCGAGCCGGATGCTTCTTCGTTCCCGTCCGGCGGATTGCGTGCGACTTTTGAGGCAAGAGGATATACCACATGGGATATCACATCTCCTGCATTCATTAAGGAGACAGCGACCGGTCCGACCCTTTGCATCCCTACTGCATTTTGTTCTTATAAGGGTGAAGCATTGGATAAAAAAACCCCTCTGCTTCGTTCCATGGAAGCTCTTAGCAAGCAGGCAATCCGTATTGTGCGTTTGTTCGGTAATACAGAGGCAACCAAGGTACTGCCCTCCGTCGGCGCAGAGCAGGAATATTTCCTGGTGGATTCTGCCAAGGCATTGCAACGTGAAGATATTATTTTCGCCGGACGGACTCTTTTTGGTGCTCCTGCGCCCAAGGGCCAGGAGATGGATGACCATTACTTCGGCGTTATCCGTGAACGCATCGGCGGTTTCATGCACGATGTGAATATCGAACTGTGGAAGCTGGGCGTTACTTCCAAGACCCAGCACAACGAAGCGGCACCCGCACAGCATGAGGTGGCACCGATTTATGAGTCTGCCAATGTGGCAGTAGATCATAACCAGCTGGTAATGGAGACTTTGAAACGCGTGGCAGGCAAGCATGGCCTGCGCTGCATGCTGCACGAGAAGCCTTTTGCCGGCGTGAACGGTTCCGGTAAGCATAACAACTGGTCCATCACTACGGATAATGGCGTGAATCTTTTGGAGCCGGGACAGACTCCAAATGAAAATATTCAGTTTTTGTTAGTGCTGGCATGTATCATGAAGGCAGTAGATACCCATGCGGATCTGCTGCGCCAGAGTGCGTCCAACGTAGGCAACGACCACAGACTGGGTGGTTATGAAGCACCGCCTGCCATTATCTCTATTTTCCTGGGCGAGCAGCTGGAGGATGTGGTGGCACAGCTGGTGGAGACCGGTAAGGCCGACAATCTGAAAGAAGGCGGCGTACTGCGTACCGGTGTGTCCACATTGCCTGATTTTGTAAAGGATGCCACCGACAGAAACCGTACTTCACCCTTTGCTTTCACAGGCAATAAGTTTGAGTTCCGTATGGTTGGCAGTGAGGATTCCATCGGAAGCCCCAACACCACTCTGAATGCCATTGTTGCAGAGGCTTTCTGTGAAGCGGCCGATCGGCTTGAGGGAGCGGATGATTTCGATATGGCAGTCCATGATCTGATCAAGGAATATATGACCGAGCACCAGCGTATTATTTTCAACGGCAACGGTTATGCCAGGGAATGGGAAGAGGAAGCAGCCAGAAGAGGACTGCCCAATATTCCTTCCATGGTAGCAGCAGTAGATACTCTGACCACACCCAAGGCGATCCATCTGTTTGAAAAGTTCGGTATCTTCACCGAAGCAGAGCTGCGTTCCCGTGCGGAGGTACTGTATGAGACCTATGCGAAGACCATCAATATCGAGGCACTGACCATGGTGGATATGGCAAATAAGCAGATCATCCCCGCAGTCATGAAGTACAGCAAGTCTTTGGCGGATGCTGTCATTGCCATTACGGAAGCAGGGGGAGATACCTATGTGCCTGTCCGTATGTTGCGGCAGATCACGCAAAAGCTGACTGAGATGGAGAAGGCTTCGGAGGTACTGCTCAATGTCGAAAAGAAGGCATCCGCAATGGAGAGAGGCAAGGAACAGGCATTCTGCTATCACGATGAAGTCATGGTGGCTATGACTGCGCTGAGAAAGCCTGCGGACGAACTGGAAAAACTGGTAGATAAAAAATACTGGCCATTCCCGACGTATGCGGATCTGCTTTTTGAGGTATAGAACGCTTCAAAGGTCGTTTCGGATGCAATCATAAAATTTTTTCAAAAAGGGTATTGCAATCAAAAAAAATCTGTTGTATAGTAATGAGCCATAGAGGAGCAATCCTCACAAGTAAATATTTTTCAATGCGAACGAAGGCGTTTACACTAGTAGTGTAGCGCCTTTTTTTTGTGACTATTCAGAGCCGTAAATATTGAACATATTTGTCGAATGCTTGCATTCGTAAAAATATGTGTCAATATTTATTCGGCGAAGTAACCTCAATGAGCAAAAGGAAAGTCTCGTAGAGACGATTTTGCGAATGGAGGTTCTGAATAGTCAGCACGGAATAGTCGCAGGAAGCATGAAAAATTGCAAAATTAAGGAGGAAACGAAGATGAGTGAAGTATTAAACGTGGAAGAAATCTTTGGCAGTAAGGTATTCACTCTTGGTAAGATGAGGGAAAGATTACCCAAGAGCGTATACAAAGAAGTAAAGAAGATCATTGATCATGGCGGAGAGCTGTCACTGGCTACCGCAGATGTTGTAGCTAAGGCAATGAAGGACTGGGCCGTTGAGAACGGCGCAACCCATTATACTCACTGGTTCCAGCCACTGACCGGTATCACGGCTGAGAAGCATGACGCATTCGTAACTCATCCCGATGAGTACGGTAAGATGATCATGGAGTTCTCCGGCAAGGAACTGATCAAGGGCGAGCCCGATGCATCTTCCTTCCCCTCCGGAGGCTTACGAGCAACCTTTGAGGCAAGAGGCTATACTGCATGGGATATCACATCTCCCGCATTCCTGAAAGAGGATGCTACCGGCGTGATCCTCTGCATTCCCACTGCTTTCTGCTCTTACAAGGGTGAGGCACTGGATAAAAAGACACCGCTTCTTCGTTCCATGGAAGCTGTCAGCACCCAGGCACTTCGTATCGTAAGACTGTTCGGCAACACTGGAGCTACGAAGGTAGTAGCAAGCGTTGGACCTGAGCAGGAATATTTCCTGGTAGACAGAGATAAATACCTGAAGCGTGAAGATCTGATCTTCGCCGGACGTACCCTGTTCGGTGCACCCGCACCCAAGGGACAGGAGCTGGAAGATCATTACTTCGGTACTATCCGTGAGAGAATCGGTTCTTTCATGAAAGACCTGAACATTGAACTGTGGAAGCTGGGTGTAACTGCGAAGACACAGCACAACGAAGTGGCTCCCGCACAGCATGAACTGGCTCCCATTTATGAGACTGCCAACATTGCAGTAGATCACAACCAGCTGGTTATGGAGACTATGAAAAAGGTAGCCGGTCGTCACGGTATGACCTGTCTGCTGCATGAGAAACCTTTCGCCGGCGTGAATGGTTCCGGTAAGCATAACAACTGGTCACTGGGAACCGATAATGGTGTAAATCTTCTGGATCCCGGCGATACTCCGAACGAGAACATCCAGTTCCTGCTGGTACTGGCTTGTATCCTGAAAGCTGTAGATACGCATGCAGACCTGCTTCGTCAGAGTGCATCCGATGTCGGCAACGATCACAGACTGGGAGCGAACGAGGCACCTCCCGCAATCATCTCCGTATTCCTGGGCGAGCAGCTGGAGGATGTGGTAAAGCAGCTGGTGGAGACCGGTGATGCAACTCATTCTATCCAGGGCGGTAAGCTTTTAACCGGTGTATCCACACTGCCTGATCTGGATAAGGATGCAACAGACCGTAACAGAACTTCACCGTTTGCTTTCACCGGTAATAAGTTCGAGTTCCGTATGGTAGGTAGTGCAGATTCCATCGCCAGCCCCAACACTACTCTGAATGCTATCGTAGCAGAGGCTTTCTGTGAGGCAGCAGATATTCTGGAGAAGGCAGACGACTTCGATATTGCGGTACATGACCTGATCAAGAAGTACCTGACAGAGCATCAGAGAATTATCTTCAATGGCAACGGCTATTCCGAGGAATGGGTAGAAGAAGCTGCCAGAAGAGGACTTCCCAACATCAAGTCCATGGTAGAAGCTTCCGAGACTCTGACCACCGAAAAGTCTATCAAACTGTTCGAGAAGTTCGGTATCTTCACCAAGGCTGAGCTGGAATCCCGCGAGGAGGTTCTGTATGAGACCTACTCCAAGACCATCAACATCGAAGCTCTGACCATGGTAGATATGGCGAAGAAGCAGTACATTCCCGCAGTTATGGAGTACACCAGGACTCTGGCGGATACCGTACTGGCTGTTAAGAGTGCAGGCGCTGATGCTACTGTGCAGACCACAGTTCTGAAGAGTATTTCCGAGAAACTGACAGAGGCACAGGCAGCAGAGACTTCACTGGAAGATAAGCTGGCAGAGGCAGCAGGTATCGAAGATCCCAAGAAGCTTGCCTTCTTCTATAAAGATGTGGTACATACCGCAATGGATGACCTGAGAGCTCCCGTGGATGCACTGGAGATGATGGTTGACAAGAAAGTATGGCCGGTACCTACCTACGGCGATCTGATCTTTGAAGTATAATCATTGCTTATATCATTTCTCTCATTTTTTAAATATGACGAGGCCGCAATCACAAAAAGGTGGATGCGGCCTTGTTTTTGGCTGAATTGTTCCAATTTTGTATATTTTTTTAAAATTTTTTAAAAATAGGTATTGCAAAACGGAAACAGATAGTGTATACTTCATCAAGTAAACGACATAGGGCTATCGCCAAACGGTA
>OLRO01001480.1_pt1 | contig 13165 bp, 14 predicted proteins | sample 1673131 | NCBI WGS metagenome assembly OLRO01 (sample SAMEA3136757, study PRJEB25190) | human gut metagenome | biome: human gut; feature: human-associated habitat; material: faeces | place: Austria | collected 2013 | reverse complement strand
GAATTCAACCCGAAAGTGTCTATCCGCATCACGGTCGGTGAGCCGGAAGATTTGATCGAGCACATGGAACGCGGCGAGCTGGACATGATCTATGTGCTCGATGAGCCGCTGTACAGCAACAACTGGAACAAGCTGATGGAGCAGCGCGAGGAAATCGTATTTGTGGCATCTGCATCGCTGCGCGAGGAGCTGGGCGGAAAAGAGCTGACGATTGAGGAACTGCTCACGCAGCCTTTTTTCCTTACCGAGCAGGATAATTATCGCCGTGTACTCAACCGCCGTCTTGCCGCGCGGCGGACCATCCTTACGCCGTCGCTCGAGTGCGGTGATACCTCGCTGCTTATTCGCATGCTTGAGATTGACCGCGGTGTATCCTTTCTGCCGTGGTACGCAGTCGAGAACAGCGTAAAAGAGGGAAGGCTGATCCGTTTGTCGGTCGAGGACTGCTATATTTCGCTATACCGCCAGATTTTCAGCCACAAGGAGAAATGGCGCACACGCGAAATGGATGAATTTGTCCGCGTAGCAAAGCTGGCGGACGAGGAAGAATAAGGGCATATAACAACATCTCACTTGCTGAAGCACAGCAATGATATGTACCCCCAATACTGGGTGTCCAGTATTGGGGGTACATATCAGAAAGACGAATAAATCCGCCCTGCACTTTATCAACGAGGTCGCAGGCAAAAGCAGATTATATATCATATTCCTGCTGTTGGTGCAGATGGTACTTGGCATCAGCAGTGTTTTTTATGCTCTGCTCCTGCGTGGACTGATTGATGGTGCAGTGGCGCATGACAGCAAAAAAATGCTGACCTTCTGTGTCCTCTTTGCGGCACTTGTGGCAGGGCAGATTGCACTCCGGGCAGTTCTTCGGTTCTTAGAAGAATACGCTAAGGCAACCTATGAGAATGCATTCAAAAGCAGGCTGTTTGCAGGGCTTCTTACACACAATTACGGAGCAGTCACCGCAACCCATTCCGGTGAGTGGATGAACCGCCTGACATCAGATACTGTTGTCGTGTCAGAGGGGCTTGCCACGATTGTTCCGGGGGTTGCCGGAATGGTAACGAAGATGGCAGGAGCACTTGTGGTAATCCTTATTATGGAACCGAGGTTTGCCTATATCCTTGTGCCTGGCGGAATACTTCTGGTGCTGCTTACTTATATTTTCAGAAAGCAGCTAAAGAAGCTGCACAAGCAGATGCAGGAAAAGGATGGACTTGTCCGTATCTTCTTGCAGGAGCATCTTGGCAGTCTGATGATCGTCAAAGCATTTGGCAAGGAAGCGGACAGTCTTACTGAGGCTGAAAGCCACATGAGTGAGCACAAGAAAGCCCGCATGCGTAAGAATCATTTCTCCAATGTCTGCAATATCGGCTTTGGAGCAGTTATGAACGGAGCCTATGTGTTCGGAGCTGTCTATGGGGCATTCGGTATCTATAATGGCACTATGACCTACGGAACATTTATGGCGATGCTTCAGCTTATCAGCCAGATACAGAATCCGTTTGCCAATATCACAGGCTATCTGCCGAAGTATTTCGCTATGCTTGCGAGTGCGGAGAGGCTGATGGAGATTGAGGTGTATGAAAAGGATAAGGTGCGTGCTTTGGAAAAGGTATGTGCCAAGGTCAGGATGAGTGACGAGCAATCAAGATATACTCCGGATAACAGTACCTTCGGCTTGTCGCATGTGGATTTTACATACCTTCCGCCGGTCATTACCGAGGGAGATACGATTATGCCAATCGTATTAAAGGATTGCAGCCTTATGATACGAAAGGGCGAGTTTGTGGCATTTACCGGTTCGAGTGGCTGTGGCAAGAGCACAGTGTTAAAGCTTCTGATGGGCTTGTATACAGTAGATGCCGGAGAAGTGTATGGCTGTGACCGTTCTATGTTTGCCTATGTTCCGCAGGGCAACCAGCTTATGAGCGGAAGCATCCGCGATATTATTACATTTTCCGATAAAGACAAGAGCGGCGATGAATCAGGTATTTACAGAGCCTTACGGATTGCATGTGCGGATGGTTTTATCGCAGAGCTGGAACAGGGCATAGATACGCTTCTTGGCGAGCGTGGCTTGGGACTTTCTGAAGGACAGATGCAGAGGCTTGCAATCGCAAGAGCTATTTATTCCGACCGACCGGTACTTCTTTTGGATGAAGCTACAAGTGCACTGGATGCCGGGACAGAAGAAGCAGTGCTTGAGAACCTTCGCAGCATGACAGATAAGACAGTGATTATTGTAACCCACCGTCCGGCAGCATTAAAGCTGTGTGACAGGCAGGTTGCATTTGGGGAAGAAAGATGGTGACAACATACAGAAAATACATAATATAGAGCAGATTCCTTATGACATGCTGTATCTGCCATTAAAGGGCATTATCATGAAGGACTATTATCCGTCAGTCGGAATGCGGCAGATGTCGGACAATGATATCCTGTTTGATGCGGATGCATGGGAGCGTATGGAGAAGCATATGATTTCAGAGGGCTACAAGGCAGAGTATGTAGGTAAGGGTAACCATGATGTCTATCACAAGCTACGCTTACAAGCATTATAGCGGCAGTGGTACAGGCTTGCGTACCTTAATGGATTTTTATGCCTATCTGAATGCAAAGGGAGACACATTCAATCTTGACTACATCCGGACAGAGTGTAAAAAGCATAGGGATTATATGCTTCGTAGGCTGTGGAGAAAGTGGCGGCACAGAAATACAATGCAGAGTTGTAGGACACAAATCTTATTGAGAAATTTTATCGTTGACACTGTGGGATAACAGAAATATAATCAAAAAAAATTGAAGAAATGCTCGCAGGAGGTACATAATATGTTAAAGTGTTTACAGCGCGTGAATTGGAAAAAAGTAGGACTTTTTGCTGCCGGTTTTGCATTTGGAACTGCCGGAGTTAAGATTTTATCCAGCAAAGATGCAAAGAAGGTATATACAAATTGTACTGCTGCCGTATTAAGGGCAAAAGACAGTGTTATGAAGACTGTCAATACAGTCCAGGAAAATGCAGGAGATATTCTTGCGGATGCCAAGGCAATCAATGAAGAAAGAGCAGCCAAGGAAGCAGAAGAATTTGAGGATGTCAAAGAAGATACTGAAGAAGCAGAAGAATCCGAGAAATAGAAAAATATTATGAAGTTTATAATACGACATGAATCAGATAAGCGGATGAGAGTTCATTTCGCAGTCAGTAGAATGACATATAAAGAAGCGGATATTTTGTTGTATTTTCTTAATAATACTAAAAATATCACTTTTGCAAAGGTATATGAAAGAACTGCAGACGCGGTTATAGAATACAAGGGAAAACGGACAGATATAATCAACACATTGAGACGTTTCCACTATGAAGATATCGAGGTGCCCGCAGTAATTACAGATAATTCCAGCAGACAGGTTAATGCGGAGTATCAGGAAAAACTTGTAACAAAAATTGCACTGCATTACGCAACCAGATTTTTCATACCATTACCTGTAAGGGCTTTGATGGTAATATCAAAATCTTTTAAATACATAGGAAACGGAATCAGAACCTTGCTCAGACATAAGATTGAAGTGCCTGTTCTTGATGCAACCGCAATAGGAGTATCCATACTCAGGGATGACATAGGAACCGCAGGCTCAATTATGTTTATGCTTGGCATAGGCGAGATACTTGAAGAATGGACACATAAAAAATCCGTTGGTGACCTCGCAAGAAGTATGTCACTTAATATCAGCAAAGTATGGCTGTCGGTTGATGGAAAAGAAGTTCTTGTATCCTCAAATGACGTTAAACCGGGAGACAAGGTTGTAGTACATATGGGTAATGTAATACCTTTTGACGGAAAAGTATATGACGGTGAAGCCATGGTCAATCAGGCATCCCTTACAGGCGAATCCGTTGCCGTAAGAAAAGCAAAAGACGCAGTTGTATATGCGGGAACCGTTGTAGAAGAGGGCGAAATTACAATCCTTGTAAATCAGACTAAAAATTCAAGCCGTTTTGAAAAGATTGTTGCAATGATAGAAGAATCCGAAAAACTCAAATCGGGATTGGAAAGCAAGGCAGAGCATCTTGCAGACCGTCTTGTCCCATACAGTCTTGGCGGTACGATACTTACTTACCTTTTAACAAGAAATGTGACGAAGGCACTTTCTATCTTAATGGTAGATTTCTCCTGTGCCTTAAAGCTTGCAATGCCTATATCCGTACTTTCTGCGATTAGGGAGGCAAATGCCCATGACATTACTGTCAAGGGCGGTAAATTCCTTGAAGCAATGGCAGAAGCAGATACAATTGTATTTGATAAGACAGGCACACTGACAAAGGCAAGACCAACAGTTGCGGATGTGGTTTCATTCAACGGAGAAACACCGGACGAACTTTTAAGAACGGCGGCATGTCTTGAAGAACATTTCCCACATTCAATGGCAAAAGCGGTAGTCAATGCGGCTATGGAAAAGAATCTGCAGCATGAAGAAATGCATACCAAGGTAGAATATGTTGTGGCACATGGAATATCAACCATGATAAACAATAAAAAGGTTATCATCGGCAGCTACCATTTTGTTTTTGAAGATGAAAAAAGTATTATTCCTGAGGACAAAAAGGATTTATTCAATACACTTCCGGAGGAATATTCACATCTTTATATGGCAATCGACGGTGCTCTTGCGGCAGTTATATGCATAGAGGATCCGTTAAGGAAAGAAGCAGAAGACGTAGTCAGAAAACTTCACAAAGCAGGTTTTACAAAGATTGTTATGATGACCGGTGACAGCGAAAGAACAGCAAAAGCCGTTGCAGGACGTGTAGGCGTTGACGAATATTACTCGGAAGTGCTTCCTGAAGATAAGGCAGGCTTTATAGAAAAAGAAAAAGCGGCAGGAAGAAAAGTAGTGATGATAGGTGATGGCATTAACGATTCGCCGGCATTATCGGAAGCAGATGTAGGAATAGCTATCAGTGACGGTGCCGAAATAGCAAGGGAAATTGCGGATATCACAATAGGAGCCGATGACCTTTACCGTGTTGTTACTCTGAAAAACTTAAGCGATGCCTTAATGAGACGTATCGGTAAAAATTACAGAACCATTGTCGGTTTCAATTCCATGTTAATACTCCTTGGAGTTGCAGGTGTCATACAGCCTACAACATCAGCTTTACTTCATAATTCTTCAACCCTTCTTATAGGACTTGAAAATATGAAGAACCTGTTGGATTAAAAAATTAAGATAATAATCCATGTGTTTGCAATCAGGCAAATGCATGGATTTTATTGTTTGTTGAGGAGTCCGGAAGGATATATATGATGAATTTAGCAATTCGTCAACTGTGCCGGTTCAAAATAAGCCGTTTCTATCCCCTGCAGAATACCGCCAGTTCTCTCTGGAAAAACGTGCTAAACTTCTTCCGCCACCCTCTGATGACCGGATGGAAGAACTAAAAATTGGTAGAGAAACACAAACTGAGCGAGAGTTGAATTCTACCCAGAGGTGCTTGAAATGAGCAAAGGGGTAGAAAAAAGCAAGCAGGATAAGAGTCGAATTCTACCCGAAGGTACCTGAAATGAGCAAAAGGGTAGAAAAAAGCAAGCAGGATAAGAGCCGAGTTCTACCTAGATGTGCTTGAAATGAGCAAAAGGGTAGAGAAAAGCAAGCAGAACAAGAGTCGAGTTCTACCTAGAGGTTATTAAAATTTCACAAATTAATTAGTAGATTTCTCCTGTACCGATGCGGATGATATGTTTTATGGAAAACTGGCAGACAGAGTCAGATACTTCAAGGAAGATGCGAAAGGAGTTGAGAGTATGTGCAAAGCAATTGAAGAAATGAGAAATCAGGAGCGTGAAGAAGTAACACGTGAGTTCGTTGTTCGTATGATTCGTGATGGCGAAACATCCGTTGAGAAAATGGCACGTTATTCCGGCTTGTCTTTGGATGAGGTGAAAGAAATCGTAAAGCAGGAAGCAGTTCTTGCCTGATTATAAGGTGTGCGTATGGAGCAGAGAAATCTGATATCAAAAATTTCCTAAAGAAGATATCTGCCATATGTTTTTACAGAACAAGGTATTGCAATGCTTTCTGCGGTGTTGAGGAGTGATATTGCAATACAAGTCAGTATCAGGATAATGGAAACATTTGTTGAAATGCGTAAATGAATCACAGCAGAAAATCTTTTTTGATGGACAGATATATGATGCGTTTAGCTTACTGATAGATCTGGTAGCTAGTGCAACGAAAGGTCTTGTATTGGTCGATAATTATGTCGATGTGGGAACTTTAAATATTCTGCCCAAGAAGAAAGAGAATGCATCGCAACTTTAGATAGCGATATCTATTGGGGTTAAAGGCCGGAGGCGTAAGCTGTTAGTACGACTGGGCAGTTACAAACCCATGACCTTCAGGTCGTGGGTAGTTGACAAGTGGAATTATCAGTTTCGTAAATATCCTGCTGGAACATTCCATTCCATTTTCCATGATTTTGTGCTTTAAGAGATATTTATCCATGGAATAACTAGGAAAATAAATCCTCAAAAATGAAAGAAAGGTAACAAGTAATGAAGAACTGTAAAGGGAAAAAGATTATTTTGGCATTGTAGTAATATTAACGTTTGTTATAGGTGTGCTCGGCATGAATAGTTAGCATAAATAACTCATAAAATAAATATTGATTGATGACATACACTGAGTTAATGCAGAATTTGTCGCTTGACAGTTTTGTAGCTTTGTTGTAGAATTCAATCAGCGATTAGGTTTCAGATACTCGAGAGGACTGAGACCGGGGGAGGACCTGCGGGCCCTCCTTTTTTCATACATAAAGGGGGAGTAGTTTGAAGCCATTTCTTACTTATGAGCAGCAATTGCATAAATTGACAGATGAAAAACAGTTGATTATTAACAATAGAGAATTTGCAGAAGAGAAGCTACGTGACATTGGATACTTTGCATTGATTGGCGGATATAAAGAACCCTTTCGAGATGCAATGACACGGGTATATCTTGAGAATACTACATTTGAAGATATATATGCACTCTACGATTTTGATAATAGACTTCGCGAGCTTATATTTCGATATATCTGTCAAATTGAAAAGAAAATTCGTAATATCATCAGTTATTCATTTTGTGAAGTATACGGAGAGATGCAGACACATTATCTTGACACCGCCAGCTATAATTATGTGAGAAGTAATCAACGAGGTATCGACAAATTAATACGTATGTTAGATGGACTTGCCCTGACAAATACAGATTATGATTATATTGTTCATCAACGAAATGTGTATCAGAATGTACCATTATGGGTTTTGATTAATGCGATGACATTTGGACAGATTTCTAAGATGTATTCTTTTCTTACAAGCCGGATTCAAAGTAAAATCAGTAAGAATTTCAAGAAGGTAAATGAAAGGGAATTGGAACAATATCTGAAGGTACTTGTACTGTACCGTAATGTGTGCGCACATAACGAGCGTCTCTTTTCGCATAAGGTGTATTCTGAAATACCGAATACTGTGTTGCATTCAAAGCTACATATTTCACAAACTGGAAATCAGTATAATCAGGGGAAGAAGGATTTATTTGGTGTTGTAATAGCATTTCGTTATTTACTCTCTGCAGACAGCTTTTTATTGTTTAAAAGAGAACTTGTTCTTCTGATAGATAAATATGTAAGAAGCAGCTCCAGAATCACAGAAAAGAATCTGTTAAAACAGATGGGATTCCCGGAAAACTGGAAGTCAATAACACGATATCGGATATAAGTTGAAACTATCAATATCTTCTACGTTATCTGGAAGAAAGCAATTTCTGCTTGTATTGCTTCAATTGATTAGTTACAGGAGCATTTGCTCATCGTTATAGTGGAACGAAGAAGAAACAAAGCAAATTGCATTCTATTTAATTGTCGACTCGTTGCGTCGACAATTAAAGGAGATAAAAATGAATGAAATCGTAACAAAAGACCATAATGATATTATGAACGTATATAGAAAATCATAGGGATATTTTTAGAAGTGGGCTTGAAACCCTTATGTAATGGGAGTTTCCGGCAGTTACCTATGCTCCCTTTTTAGATTTGTCAGTATCAGTTGCAGCTTCTAAAGCTGCTTTTTCTTTTTCAGCACGTTCTTTCTCTGCTTTCCGTCAATCGTTTCCAATCCGGTCTCTCAAAGGTCGTACCGCTATATCCATCATCTATCTAAAAGCCGTCTTTGATACAAGCCCATTTGCGGAAATGGGCAGAAAACGGCTTGAAAGAAATCGACCGTTGCTTTTTCTTCCTGCCGCAAAAACAACCGAGATTGACCACCAAATGTATGACACAGCCCTGATCATGGAGAAAAATCTGCAAATATATCCTCTGTTTCGGATACTGCCGGACGGATATGCAACACCGTCTCCCGATTATTGATCGCAGATGAATTTGACAACCTCGAAAAGCTTCGTGCAAAGTCCGTGTTGGCTTGCTTATATTCGGATATTCGTATATAATGTACTGTATTAAGTATTATCCATGCGGAGGTGCGGTATGAACGAGATCAAGGGCTATATCTCCATTCGGGAGGCGTCCTACCGTTGGGGCGTATCGGAGCGGCGGGTCAATCAGTATTGCGCCGAGGGGCGGATCCTCTCCGCATTGGAATTGGAAGCATCCGCAAAAAGGAAGTGAACGCTATGACTTGCGACGAGGCTTTATACCGCCAATATCTGAGCGGCGACGACGAAGGGCTCAATGCCCTGATGAAAAAATACGGCGACCACATGACCCTATATATCGACGGATATCTGCACGACGTTCACGAGTCCGAAGAGCTGATGCTGGACGTTTTCGCTTATCTGTTCACGAAAAAGCCCCGCATCCGGGACGGCGGCTTCAAGGCGTATCTCTATAAGGCGGCGCGGCACATGGCACTGCGCCATAAGAGCAAACGAAAGCTGCTGTTCAGCCTTGATGCACTGACCAACGAGCCGGACGGACGGCTGCTGACGGAGGAGATCATTCGGACGGAGGAGCGAAACCGCATTCTGCACTTCTGCATGAGCGAAATGAACCCGGACTATCGGGAAGTCCTCTATCTCACCTATTTTGAGGATATGAGCTACGCACAGGCGGCGGAGGTCACGGAAAAAACGGTAAAACAGATCACCAACATGGTGTATCGCGGAAAGAAAAGCCTGCGAAGGCTGCTGGAACGGGAGGGAATCACAAATGCGGAGTTATGAAGAGCGCGTCGCGGAGACAAAGCGGCGCATCGCCAAAATTGAGCGGGAGAAACGGCTGCGGCGCAATACGATTACCATGGCTTTCGCTGTGGTGGCGTGCCTTGTGCTGCTCATAGGTGCGTCCCTCGCCATGCCCGGTATTGTCGTGAAAATCCAGACCGGCGACTACTCCGGCTTTGAAACGACGGCAAGCATCTTTCACAGTGGCGCGGCTTTGGGATACATCGTCATCGGGCTTCTGGCGTTTTTACTCGGCGTGTGCGTGACCGTTCTGTGCTTCCGGCTGCGGCAGATGAATCATGAGGACCGGCAGGACAAGGAAAGCGAGGATGCACATGGAGCTGATTGAGAACCTGTTGCAATTACTGACCACGTTCGTCGGTGCGCTGCTTTCTGGCATATCCTACCGGAAAAGCCGCAGGCAGGCGTATTTTATGCTGCTGTGCTTCTACGGCTGCTTTGCCCTCGGTGCGCTCTACTGGACGCTGTATCTGCTGCTGTTCGATACCACACCGCAGGTTTTTTATGTGTCGGAGTTCGGCTGGGTGGCCAGCGTAATTTTCTTGCGTATTTTGCAGGCCACGCTGACCGGAACAAATGAGCGCAGTTTCCGCTGCCGAAGGGCATGGCTTGCGACTGCGTTCGGCGTGCCGCTGCTGGCGTTCTACTGCACCTTCGGAGACATTCTCTCCAACCTGATCTGGTGCGGCATGATGATATGGCTCTCCTTCTGCGCCATTCGTGGGCTGGTCTACGCCAATGGGCAGACGGGCGCGGCGCGGAATGTGCGGTACTTCCACATCGGCGTGCTGTGCTTTGCGTTCGCGGAGTATCTGCTCTGGACGGTGGGCTGCTTCTGGCCGGAAACCTCACCGGCAAGCCCCACCTTCTGGTGTGATATGCTGCTAACGCTCGCCATATTGGGGCTGCTGCCCGCCACGAGAAAGGCGGTGGAAGCATGACCTACATCGAAAATATCTTTCTCTGCATGGTATCTCCCCTGCTGGTGGCCGCCCTGTGCATGGGCAGACGGCAGCTCCGCTTTTTTCTATTCTGCATTGCGGGGATGGGGGTGTGCCTGCTTTCGGCCTATATCAACACCTTCCTTGCGGCGGTATGCCGGGCGGACGCCCTTGCCGCCACGGCGGAGATCGCGCCGGTGGTGGAGGAAATGATGAAGCTGCTGCCGCTGGTGTTCTATCTTCTGGTCTTCGAGCCGGAGGGGGATAAAATCAAGACTGCCGCCATCACGATTGCCCTCGCCTTCGCCACCTTTGAAAACGTCTGCTATCTCATTCAGAACGGCGCGGACCGCTTCTCCTTCATCTTCTTCCGTGGCTTCGGTACAGGGGCCATGCACGTCCTCTGCGGCCTGATCGTGGGCGGCGGACTTACCTATGCGTGGCAGCGGACGTGGCTGAAGATCGCGGGCACCTGCGGCCTCTTGGGCGCGGCCATCACCCTCCACGCCATCTATAATCTGCTCATCGCCCACGGCGGCGCGGCGCAGTATGTGGCCTACGCCCTGCCGGTGCTGCTGGTGGCGGCGGGAAAGCTGTCCGCTTTTCGCCTCGGGCAGAGGAAATAACCGAATAATCACTCCTTGAGAGCTGCTTTTTGGCGGCTCTCAAATTTTTTTGAAAAATTTTTCGTTTTGGGTGAGAGTTTTTTCGATTTTTTGTACCTATATAAGTGAAGGGGTTTTTAAGCCGCATTTCAAAAAATCCAGAGAGGAGGTTCAAACGAAATGTACGATACCGCAAGACGGGTCGCACTCGTCAAGCAGCGGGTGCGGGAAAACACCCGCCGGAGGCAGCGGCGCGGCATATATGGACTGAGCGCTATGTGTATGCTGCTGTTCGCGGTGCTGATGCAGGCGGTGGGCACGGTCGCCGGGCCGGGGCAACCGGAAGCATGGGGCGTGTTCGGCGCGATGCTGCTGCGGGAGGACGCGGGCGGCTATGTGCTGGTAGCCGTCGTCTCCTTTGCCGCGGCGGTGGCGATCACCGCGCTGTGTTTCCGGCTCAGAATCAGAGAAAACCGGAAAAAAGGCGGGGCGGACAAACCGAACCGACACGAACAGGAGGAGAAAAGCCAATGAAGAAACGAATACTTAGCATCCTGCTGCTGTGCTGCATGGTGCTGATCATGCTTCCGACAACAGTATTGGCAGCGGACGGGCCGATGGATACCATACCAAAGTACGACGTGAGCATTGACGTGTACAACCGGACATCGGACATATCCATTAAGGACAGTAGGAGCTACTACATCTACTCGTCCGTGCCCGACAAGCTCAGGGACACATGGGCATGGGATAAGAAGATCTTCATCCAGGGAGACAAAGCCGCGCCGCACGTATTTATTGACGGCGTAAATATTAAGATGAGTCCCAGCTCCAAGGGGCCGGCCATCGAGCTGAACAAAAAGGCTTCGGCTTATCTCTATTTCATCGGCAAGGACAGCACCCTGCAAGGCGCTGACGGCCGCGCGGCGATCCAGAAAAACCGCAGCGAGGGGCAGCTTTATGTGCTGGCACGCACCGGCACCACGGTGACCTGCAAGGGCGGCTACAGAGCGGCGGGCATCGGCGGGAGCTGGGCGATCCGCAATATCGGGGACTCTATGTTTAACATGGATATGTACGGCCACGGCGTCAATATGCACTTTGGCTCTCAGAGCAATCCCGACTACTGGGGCGGCACCATAGCGGCCATCGGCGGCAATGGCGGCGCAGGCATCGGCGGCGGCAAAGAGTCTTCCGGCGCGACCAACATCGAGATCACCGGAGATGCGCTCGTGTCCGCAGGTAGCAGCGGCAGCGCAGCCATCGGTTCGGGCGAATCCTCCACCGGCGAGACGACCATCAACATCCACGATACGAATCCCGAAAAGGGTGTCAAAAGTGCTTTTGCCTACGGCGGTGCCGGCATCGGCAGCGGTCGTTACGCCAAGGGCAAAACTTACGTCACCATCAGCAACGCGTCTGTGAGCACTCTGGAGACCCCCGCTGCTTCCACTAATACCTCGGGCGCAGGCATCGGCACCGGCGCAGCCATCGGCAGCGGCAGTGAAGGAGACGTCTTCAGTCCTCCTACAGGTGATCCGAACACCTTCAAGACCATTATCCGTATCACTGACAGCAACGTCACAGCCTCCAGCGGCCCCAGTGCAGCCATCGGCAGCGGCAGCTATTCTACCAACGCCACGGAGATCCACATCAACGGCGGCAAAATCGAGGCTTCGAGTTATTCTGGTTCTGCCATCGGCAGCGGCGATAGCGCCAAGGGCAAGACCGGCATCTACATCACCGGCAGCAATGTCACAGCCACGGCAGACATCGGCACAGGCATTGGTTCCGGTACCAGTTCTTCCGGAGAGACCACCATTGATATTTCCGGCGGCACTGTTACGGCCATGGGCGGCGGCGACGGCTACGACGGCAGCGCGGGCATCGGTTCAGGCAGTCACTCCACCGGCTACACCCACATCACTCTCCACGACGGCGTGACCGTTAAGGCCACCGGCGGCGGTAATTCCTCCCTTGGCGGCGGTGGCGGCGCAGGCATCGGCAGCGGCAATAGAGCCAAGGGCAACACCGACATCCTCATCAAGGGTGCAACAAAAGTTACTGCCAAGGGCGGCTCCACCGCTGCGGGCATCGGCAGCGGCAACGGCAGCAACGGCAGCACCATCATCAACATCGAGGGCGGCACTATCACGGCTGAGGGCGGCGGCAAAGAGAACGGGTCCTGCCAGGCTTCCGGTGCCGGCATCGGCTCCGGCGGCAACGCCCTTAATAAGACCACCATCAACATCAAGGGCGGCGAAATCACGGCCACGGGCGGCGTCAGCCTTGACTCTCGCAATCACTCCGACAAGTGGCTCAGCGGCGCAGGCATCGGCTCCGGCTCCAACGTCTCCGGCGAGACCG
>OLRO01001474.1_pt1 | contig 13211 bp, 20 predicted proteins | sample 1673131 | NCBI WGS metagenome assembly OLRO01 (sample SAMEA3136757, study PRJEB25190) | human gut metagenome | biome: human gut; feature: human-associated habitat; material: faeces | place: Austria | collected 2013 | reverse complement strand
AGGCTACGGTAGAGGAACTGATCCGTCAGTTCGAGGATACCTTATCCGAGGAAGGATACCATGGTCTGCATGTGTCCCAGGAGGTCGTTACGGACAATGAGAGGTATTACACCGTAAAATTAAGCGTGTTGGAGACGGAAGCCAGCGGCTACGAGAATAATCAGTTTTATACGATTGATAAACAGACGGGAAATGTGGTGACACTGGAAGATCTGTTTGCAGAAGGAAGCGACTATATTTCCGCGATCAGCGAGAACATTAAGACCCAGATGAAGGAGCAGATGGCGGCGGATGAAGGCGTGATCTATTTCCTGGATAACGAAGATATGCCGGAATTCAATTTCCAGGGGATCACGGAACAGACGAATTTCTATTTCAATGAAAGGGGAGAACTGGTCATAGCATTTGATGAATATGAAGTGGCTCCCGGCTCTATGGGAGCACCGGAATTTGTAATACCTCAGGAAGTGACGGCAGCACTTTTGAAATAAATATCTAAATGGGGAAGCTCCCGCATATCATGAAACAAAAGGATATGCGGGAGCTTTTTTATGCCATTGATCGTATTGGATGCGGGGCATGGTGGGGGATGGTCGGAAATACGGCTACTATTCTATAACCCCAGCATTTATGCGGGTTACAGGATTTATTCTACCATGAGGTAATAGTGGAATTCAAGGGTATTTGTATCCTTGTAGAACACGATCTTACGCACAATTCCCCGGAGAGCCTCCGCTTTCAGATCATTTGGTGCGTCACTTTCGATGATATCCAGGACAGACTGAACACGGCTTAAGAACCGCTCTTTGTAGTTCTCGGGACCGGAGGCAGCAGTCGTCAGCTCTGAGAGCAGGACTTCCAAATCTGCACGTCGCTTCTCGATCATCTCTTTATTCCGCTTGTAATCTTCCAGAGTATCAATTTCATTCAAATATGCTTCCTTGATGCGTTCCAGCTTACGATCCAAGGAAGCCAGTTCACGCTGATAACGCTGCCTGTCCAGTTCTACAGTCGGCTCATAGGTGCGGACAAGCTCAAAGGATACGTCCGTGACGCTCTCCAGTACCTCATGGAGCGACGATATTACGGCACCGGTAAGTTTCTTAGCCGAGATGTATTGTGAGCCTGTATGAAGCCCTTTCATGTATCCCAGACACTGGAAGCCCTCGCCGGAGATATAAGTACTGCCGTTAGGTGCTTTCCGGGGATAACCTTCTTTGTGGGACAGGGACTTGCCGCAGATAGGGCATTTTACGAGACCGGACAGCCAGTGCTTCGTGTGGGAGACCGGATGCTCATAGCGCTGCATGATCTTCTTGCTGCGCTCCCGGCGCTCTTGGACGATGTCCCAGGTATTCTGATCGATAATCGGGGGATGGTGGCTGTCACTGATGATCCATTCCTCGGGATCCCGCAGGGTACTGGTGGCACTGGATTCCCGCATGTTATAACGTACCTTGCCGATGTAAAATGGATTCTCCAGTATGTAGATCACACCTTCCTGATCAAAACGCTTGCCAGTCTTTGTCTTGTATCCATGGTCATTCAGATCTCTGGTGATGTAATTGATGTCACTGCCGGAGGCGTACATATCAAAGATCTTCCGGACAATGGCAGCCGCCTGCTCTTCGATGACAGGATTTTCGTTCGGGGCTTTGGTGTATCCCAGTGGCATCTTACCATTATAGAGACCCTTGCGGGCGCGGGAGAGCATGGAACGGCGGACTTCCCCGGAGAGGTTCACGGAGTAGAATTCATCCTGCCACTCAATGATCATTTCGATGAGGCGGCCATACATGCCATCGATCAGAGGCTCACTGACGGATACCACATCGATTCCGAGCTTTTTCCGGAGCATGGACTTGTAAAAGGTGCTCTCGTCCTGATTACGGGCGAAACGACTGAATTTCCACAGGACTACAACATCGAAGGGCTTGGGTTTTGTCTTCGCTGTTGCAATCATATTCTGGAAGGCATACCGGTTACTGGACTTACGGCCGGAGCGTCCGTCCTCTTCCACGAAGATATACTCAGATGGCAGCAGGATGTTATGCTGCAGGCAGTACTTTTTGATTTCCTCCAGCTGGGATTCCGGGGAATACTCCAGCTGATCATCAGTACTGACACGGATATAGGCAGCACCGGTACGGATCCGGTCCGTGGACTCCGTAGACTTACGCATCACTTTCTTAGACATTGCACATTCCTCCTAAGTAAATGTACGGAAAAATGGGCATAAAAATGCCCGGACATATGTTCGCATTGCAATTTGTCCGGGAAAATGATAAAATTCACTTGTTCAAGGTGATTTTATACGGGAATTCCCGGTAAGATCGGATCAGCTCCGGTGCTCCAACACTGGGGCTGATTTTATGTAATTTGACAAAACTGATCATTTGACATATAATACACTTAACAAGGTAGTCGGAAGGTGAGTGCACTTCACCCGACCCGGCGAAATTTAATACTTAACTATCCAGAGATAGCCGTTCCTAAACTTTGACGAGAGCAGGACGGCTATTTCTTATGCTTTCTGTGGGTCTCTATGTAGGTCAGTATCGCCACCAGCATGATGACGAAAGTAAACAAGTCATTCCATGAAACCATAATAATCATCCTTTCCGTAAGGCTCGGATCAGATGAGAGCACGTCCACCGACTACCCGGTTAAATGTATTATATTGTCAAAGAACAGATATATCAGTTGCACCGGTGCAACTATATCAGCTCCAACACAACTATGGGTCGAAGTAGATAACATTATTTGTGTGCTCCGATCTCGATCATATCCACGGAGCATTTCCTGTCGTAGTCCCCATTGATGATATGTGCATACTCATGCAGGTAAGATTTCCGGTTTTGCTCGAAGGACAGAGCATCATTCAGGACAATAGTAAAGCTCATATCGGGATTTGCCACTACATAGGCCTTGATGCTGTATGGCAGCGTTGCTAGTACAGAATGGATATCCATGTCAGCCACCTCCTCAGAATATGTATGAGCCTTGGTCATCCGTTCTGGTTGCTCATTCGGTCGATCATCTCTTTTACAAACTGGATGTCCTCCGGCTTCACCTTACGGGAAGCATCGAAGAGGACCTTGTATTCCGGATTTTCAAAGAGAAACTGCGCCATATCTCTGGCATCTTCATTCAAATAATATGATGCAGAATCCGCAGATTGACTTTCTAATAAATCGGATTTTTCTATATGAAGCCAGTTGCAGATAGATTGAATTTTATCCATTCGAGGCATTTTCTTACCGTTACACCAATCAGATACGGTTGCAGAAGAAACGCCTATGTATTTACAAAGATCTGCCTGGTTTTTACCGTTTATTTCCAAAAAATGAAGAAGGTTTTTGGAAAATACTTTTTTGTATTCTTCATCTGACATTTACTGTACCTCCATTTGCTATGATTATAAGCTAAAAGCGATGAAAAATCAATACAAAACACAAAATATTTAACTTTTGGTATTGACAGCTAGCTAAAAGCGAGTATAATGTAAAACAGAAAGGCGGTGATATTTACTTGAAAGTCTCACTTAAAGCATTACGAGTGAATGCTAATTTGAATCAAAAAGAAGTAGCGGCAATGATGAATATATCTCCGAATACGCTTATGAATTGGGAGAGTAACTATACTTCTCCAGATGTATTACAATTATCAAAGCTGTGCACAATTTATAAGTGTACGATAGATGATATTTTTTTGCCTGATAAACTAGCTAAAAGCTAGCATTGTAGCAAAGGAGGAAGAGTAGGTGACATGGATTCTTGCAATAATAGCAGCGATTTGTGCAGTGGGCTGGGTGTTTAGCTGGCTGTCGTTCAAAACATTGGCGCACTATTTTAAGGAAAAGGGATATCCAATGCCTGAGGAAAAGGATATCAAGAGAAACTCAGACAGCATAATAAAAGAAATTTTATCTAAACTCCCAGTTCTTTTTTTATAAGTTCCATTAAAATGGCGCTGGCAATCTGCGCTGCGGCTGAAACGGAAGAAGCCCCAATTTTAGAAAAGATGTTCTTTGTTTTATCCCATATATTGTCGGCACGAACTTCATCCAAAAATTGATGACCAGCGTATGTGAGATCAAGAACATAAATAACAGAAGACGAATAGGGATTGTGAACCGTTTTTGCATTTATAAAGTTTGCTTCTTGAAGCTTTAAGCAAGTGTATTCCAGTTCATCGTGCGAATAATTTTCTAATAGATTCTCTAAATCTTTGATTCGCAGTTCATGATTAAATGGTTGTTTTTCAACTTCAAGGAGAATAGAACGCATACAATCAAGATCTAATTTCATGGTGGAATCACTCCTTTGAATTTTATGAATTGTTAACTGAACATTATCAATTATAGAAAAAGAGGATAGAGGATGCAAGAAATTTTATAGGGAAGGAGGCAGCAGGAGTGAAAGACCGAATCAAATGTTTTCTAGAAGATAACTGGGTACCGATTGCTTCAGGAATCTTTGGAGGGTTACTGGGAGTAATCCTGTCAAAAGTAATTTCCTAAGAAGCAGGTAAGAGCATAGGTACATAGAGCAATCACGATAGGTACCAGAATTTGAGTAATGACATATTGCAGATCGAACCATTGATGGGCTTCGACTTCAGCAATACCGGTAGTGCTGAGATGTACCAGAGTATCAGCAGAAAAGGACATGGGATCACCATATTTGCTGTATGCAGGAGTAGACAATTCGACATACCGGCTACGCAAAAATTCATTTAGTTCATCAAGAGAGAATTTTCCACAGAATTTTTTGGACAACTGTGAATAAGATACCGTTTTCTTGCGGTAAATGTATCGAAGCACCCTATAGTGTTTTTTTAAAAGTAACATGAGAATCTCCTTTCTGCGGAGTGATTTTTATATAGGCAGGAGCCTGTAAAAACAGTATAGGAAAAAGGAATACGAGATGCAAGAGATTTTATAGGGAAGGAGGCAGCAGGAGTGTTTCCAACAATAAGAGAAGCAGTCGACCATAGTGTCTACTATACAGAAATAGGGACACACGAAAAAAGGTACGTCAAAAGACTGTTCGAAGAGGAAGAGATAGAAAGAGCAGAAGCTATAGTAACCGCACTGAACGGATTACAAATAGATTCTGCTCAGGAGTTGCTGAAAAAGATAAACATGTATCTTCTTCAGGACTCAATTACCGTATGAATAGATTTCAGAGATCTCGTTGTAAGCCTTTTTGAATTTCTCAAAGAATTCTGAAGCATCCATCTGAGAAACATCGTAATGGGCAGTGACATAAGCGAGAGCAATGCGATCAATACGGTCATCAATTCGTTTTACTTCCATGGTTTTTCTCCTTTCGTTGTACTAGGCTCTGGCGGGAGCCTGTAAGTACAGTATAGGAAATGAGAAAAAAGGATTCAATATTTGGAGTACTTCGATTTATCGACCGAGCCGTTTCGAAAAATCGAAATGCGGAAGAAAGGCGGTAGTAGGAATGGAGAGAATCGACAGATTATATGCTCTGCTGGAGCGCGATGACATTGATGAGGACACCAAGGCAGCGCTGAGGTGGGCAATCTTCCAGTTAGAGAATGCAATTTAGACAACCATGGCACCATAAGCTGTAAAAAAGCAGTCAGGAGGTACATATGCGGATTGTGAATTTAATCCACATCGGGGACCAGGTATTGTCATTGGATGACATGGATCCCATGAAAAAGGCAGAGATTGCCTTACAGCTGAATGAACAGAGTCTGAAGACTCTGGGGTATGCAGCCAAGAAGGAAAAAGAAACAGCATAACTGCAAATATCCGTGCCCTGTACGTGGTGTTACCCGACACCACACTCCCCTTTTACACAATTAGCGTGTGTGTCCAGGCTTCCCCACCTGGGCATCACGTAGAGGGCATGGACAAGCATTAGATCACGTTCTGTGCGTGGTGCATCTTGCTGCATCACCATATGACGGCATATCATCCACTGCTATGATGGTATGTTGCCCTCTTTCTGGTGGTACCCGGGTAGATCAGCACCGGGGCCACGCAGAGAGCGTGATCGGAAAGGGCAAAGATGAACATAGACGAACGTTATTATGTAAGAGAAGTCATGAATAACAAGGACAGCGCAGAGTTCTGGCAGTCGGCAAATGAAAGCCTGGCGCAGCGTGTATACAAACAGGTCAAGCAGGAAACCCCTGCAGCTAAACTCTATATATTTAGCGGTGTGCAGGTAATAACGACCAACCAGGCGCAGAAGGAAACCTTGTTAAGATTTCTCGAGATGGAAGAGGACATATGTAGCGCAAAAATCAATGAGATACAAGAGATAAAACGGCAGATAGAGGGGGAGAGTGCGGATGTATAAAGACATAGCGATATCGATTCTCGGGGCATTACTTCTGGAGCCGGTATTTAAAACAACAGAGACAGGAGAGCAGATTGCCATGGTCATAGGCCTGGCGACGGTGCTTTTTATTTTTTGCCTTTTTTGCGAGGATCAGGCGGAAAAATGGCAGAAATACAGCCAGAGAGTACAGGATCTGGAGCAGAGATTAGAGCAGCTGAGAGGAGGCAGGACGAGTGAGGGAAGAGAGAGCACAGGAAATATTGAAGATGCTGGAGCAGACACCGACGCAACCGCTTAGGATCCTGATCCCGCATGAGGCAGACGAGGTGATGTCCTATGTTCTGCGAAAATACAGGTCCGCACACCGTGTAGAGCTACACAACGGAATCCATTATATCACCGTGACAGACGAGGCGGTGAGCGTCATCCTGGATCGGTTGCAGAGGGAAAGAGCAGACTTTCAGCGGACGCTGGAAAGGTATGACGAGGACATCCGCGGCGTGGAATATCTGCTCGAGAATCCGCAGAAAAGACATTACTGGTCGCAGAGCAGCTACATAGTGCCTCCGGCATATTCGGAGCAATAAAAAAGCCGGCATTTGGCGATGCCGGCGAGCTCACAGAGCTACTTATATAGACAAGATAATTGTAACTCTGTGGACTAAAAAAGTCAAGTAAAACGGGGCTTTCGAAAGCCCCTGCGCACTTGATAAAGATATTAAAGTTAGGATACAGAGACATGGTTAAAAGAAAGAAAATGAGACTGAAGCATGGGGATGTACTGGATGTAGAAGAGTACCATGACGGGAACTATGGGGGGAAGGGAAAGACCCGGCAGAAGAAGGAGAAGACGACGAAAGAACAGGTGCGGTTGATCAACCGGAGGAATAAGGCAAGGCTGTGTCGGTGGCGGCTGATCCAGTACTTTGATTCGGGAGATCTGTTTATCACATGGACCTATGAGGTGGGGACCCGTCCGCCAGATATGGCAGGAGCGCTGAAAGATTTCCAGAAGGCGATGGCAAAGATCCGGAAGATCTACCGGCTGAGAGGTGCCCCACTCTATTGGATCCGCAACATCGAACGCGGCACCAAGGGAGCGTGGCACATCCATCTTGTGATCAAGCAGACACCGGAGGGTGATGCGGCCGCCATTGTAACCAAAGCATGGACCAAGGGCGGCACCTACGTGGCGGAGATCCGCAATAGCAAGTTTACCGGGGATGATATGGAGCAGCTGGCAGACTACCTGACCAAGGACGAGCACACAGCGGAGATCAAGGCGGACGGCACACCGGGCAAGCCCAGAATTGCGGAGTCCTCCTATAATACCAGCCGCAATATGCTGCTTCCGGAGCCGAAGGAGGACAAGCTCCTTCGCTGGAAGCCGGAAGTCAAACCACCCAAGGGATATTACATAGCCCGGATCCATGAGGGCATCAATCCGGTCACGGGATTTTTGTACCGGAGTTACACGCTGATCAGGTTAAAAACACAGGAGCGGAAGAAACCGCCGAACAGGGTAAGGAGGTGTTGATAAATTGGAAAATGAATTGAAAGTAGTGGATATCTTTATAGGCACGACGCTCAGGGGATCCGCAAAGGGCTCCGGCCGGGCAATGTACATCATGAGGACAAAGCGCAAGAACGGCAGTGACTATGAAGCAGCTCCACAGATCGTAGAGTATGACGATACCACGGAGAGCGAGTCAGTCCTGCGTGCCATCCGGGATGCCCTGCAGCGTCTCCATTATGCCTGCACTGTAGTGATCCATACAGAGTGTAGCAACGTGGCAGCAGCTATCACACAGCATTGGCCGGAGAAATGGCAGCGGGACGGATGGAAGAGCGCCAAAGGGAACCCGGTGAAGAATGCCGTATTGTGGGAAATGCTCCTGCAGGAGGTTGAGGACGGGGGACATATTCTGCTAGCAGAGAGCGAAAAGCACGAATATGCGGAGTGGATGCGGTTTAATCTGCCGCTGAAGCGGGCATTAAAAGACATTTTTACAGAAGTGCCGAAAAACTGACAGCATGAGTAGAGTACTCATGTTAGAGACGATTTTGTTGACGTCAACAAAACATGGAAAATATAACAATTTGACAGAAAAGTGAACCGTACACAATGCTTGTACGGTTGAACTACCGAAAAAAATTCGGTAGTTGCACCGGTGCAACCGGGGAAAGGAGACCAGATGGAGAAGAAATTTGGAATATTTGAAACCGTAGAAGAATTAAACAGGGCAGCAGCCTCCCAGAAGGCAGAGGGAGACCTGGAAGCGCTGATCGGGATCGCTGTTGAGAACGGACTGGAGAAAGAGGATGCCGAGGAATACATGGACAGCGACGACCCTGAAGATTTTCTCTGTAATGCCACGATGGCGGCCATTGCCAAGCTGAAGCTGGAAGAACAGGACCTACATCTTGAAAGCCAGTTAAAGGACTGGAAGGACTTTATCGTGCAGATGCTGACGGAGTATCCGATAGATCATGCCGATGGGGACAGGGATGCTCTGGGAAATGCCGTATTTAATCCTGCCAAGTGTCTGCTGGACGTACTGGCAGCAGGAATGAAGCTGGCATCTGAACATCGCATAAAAGTAGATAAGAGAATCATAGAGAAAGCAGGATTGCCGGAAAGAGCAGGGGACATAGGATCCATCGGCCGTGATGAGTTCAAGAAGATTGTTCTGGATTATTACATGGGAGAAAAGAAATGATTGTATACAAAGCAACGAACAAGGACATGATCTGCACATCCGGGGAGGGATTGTTCCAGTATCGTCTCGGAGTACCAGAAACGGCAGAAAAATCAAAGTGTGCTGATACCGGTCTCCATGCCTGTGAGTATGTTTTGGATTGCACATGGTATTACGGACTGGGTAAATATAACAGGTATTTTAAAGCAAAGGCAGAAGGGGACATAGCAGAAGACGGACACGATACCCGCATTGCATGTACGAGGCTGACACTGCTGAAAGAACTGACCAACCGGGATATCGCAAAAGAAGCCATGCTTTACATGATACATCATCCTCGACGGGATAACTGGAAGACATCCCGCTATAGGGTACAGGTAAATGAGAACACAGCAGAGATCAGGATCCCGGACGGGATCGCCATTGCAAGGGGAATCCATCCCAAAGTAAGCGGCTGTGCCGGAGCGCATCTGGGGCTGATCCGGGAAGAAAAAGGAAAGATCACGGCGGCCAAGATATTTGATGTGGACGGAGTCTATATCCTGCCGGGAGTGTGGTACACCCTGGAAGACCTGGCAGAAGCAGAGAGGAGGCAGCAGTCATGAAGTGGACAGAGATACTCAGGGCACCGATGATACCGGCAGATAAAAAGAGAAATAAACAGATCACGTTCCAGACAACGGAGAATTATCTGATACTGGATATCTGGAGGGGTGGAAACAACATCTGCCGCCATGCAATCAACCTGAAAACATGGGAATACGGCACATATTTTCCGGATACCGGCATAAAGCAGGCAACAAATATCAACAGCTGTACAGATAACTATGAAAGAGAGTACTGGGATTACCGGCTGAAAGAGAAAGAATGGCTGACACCGGAGCAGATCAGGGAACTGGATATCCTTACCAGAGAAAAGAAGGATTGGGTAAAAGATGTATTGCAGCGCATAGAGCGGATGGAGACAGACTATAACGCAGAAAAGCGGGAACAGGCCAGAAACAGTAAGGAGGAGCGCATCCGTAGATTAATGGAAAAATGTCCAAATCCGGGAAAAGCAGTATATGACTGGATCACAGAACAGATGGTAGGAGATCTGCAGTATGCCTTTTATGGCAAACAGAAAAAGACCTGCCACTGTACGGCATGCGGCGGAAATTTTCCGGAAGAGGCAGCAGGCATCCCTGTGAAACATAGGAAGCAGATCACCTGCCCTCTGTGCGGACATCTCCTGACCGTGGATAAGAGAGCGGATATATGCATCGTTGCAACGGACTGGCTTACCATGATCCATAACGTGGATGATAAACAGGGAGTGGAGCGGCACTTTAAGGTAAAAGTGGAGTGGGACAGATACGGAACGAGAACCACGGAGCTGGAGGAGCATATCCGGCTGATGATGCTGCGGAACACAGCAAAGAATATCATGAAAGTCTATTACTATGGGAGTGATTACTGGCCTGGATGGAGCACGGGAAATAACAGCAGCCGAAGATGGCACAGTGCCTATCTGTATCCGGACACAGAAGGTATTCAGGCCGGATTGCATGGGACGGCATATGAGGTATGGACAGATGTATTTCCGATGCTTGCCCAGATGGGAATAAAAGCGCACTATAACGGTCTCATGGTGGAAAGTAATCGGGAGTTTACCGGTATTGCGGAATATATGGCAAAGGGACGCTTTTACAGCCTGCTGGATGAACTGTCACAGTGCATCACCTACTGGGGTGGATATTCCGGGAGCACGATTGATGTATCCGGGGAAAGCGTAGAAGAGATCCTGCAGATAGATGATAAACAGCTGATCAACCGCCTCAGACAGGCAGACGGCGGAATGTGTATGCTGCGCTGGCTGCAGTGGTCCGACCTCAACAAAAAGAAGCTGTCAGAGCAGTACATATCCTGGGCGGAAAAAAATAAGATCGACCCGGATAATTATCTGCGGTCGGAAGCAAAGCAATACCTGACACCGGAACAATTAATGAATTACATCAACCGGCAGAAAAAAGAAAGCTATCCAAGCAGAACGATAGCGGGAGTCTGGAATCAGTACGAGGATTATCTCAGTATAGCAAAAGAACTGGGAAAACACATGGATGATGCTCTGGTGCACCGTCCAAGAGAATTGAAGCGCCGACATGATGAAGTCAATGCCGAGATGGAATTGCGCAGGGAAGAGATCCAGCGGAAACGGAATGCAAGAGAAGCGGCAAGACAGGCACAGGAAATGAGGGACAAGTATCCGGGATATGAGGATATCCTCTCCGAGATCAGCGAGAAGTTTGAGTATCAGAATGACACCTATTGCATTGTGGTTCCCAGGGACTTTATGGAGATTACGGCAGAGGGCATGGCACTGCATCACTGTGTAGGCAATACAGAGCGGTACTTTGACCGGATCGTCAGCAGAGAGACCTATATCTGTTTCCTGCGGCAGCAGTCGTCCCCGGACAAGCCATTTTATACCATAGAGGTAGAGCCGGGCGGAACGATCCGCCAGCACCGCGGAGCCTACGACGAGGAGCCGGGCATAGAGGAGATCAAGCCGTTCCTGCGGGAGTGGCAGAAGGTGATACGTAAGCGCATGAGCAAGCAGGATCATGAATATGCAGCACAGAGTGAGATCCTGCGGCAGAAGAACATCGAAGAGCTGCAGGCAAAGAATAATACTGTGGTCCTGAAAGGACTGGCAGAAGATCTGATGGAGGTAATCTGATGGGAGAAATCATAAGCTATGAAGAAAGATACAGGAAGTATAAGCAGGAGTTGGACGGAGCATTTACCCAGGCAGCAGAGAAATTTGTGCTGATCGGCTACCTGCTGAGAGAGGCAGCAGAAACGGACATATTAAGATCCAGCGGATATAAAAACATGGAGGAATTTGCCTATGCAGAGTACGGTGTGGATGCATCCCAGGCAAACCGGTTTATCAATATTAACAGGAGATTTTCCGAAGGCGGTAATTCAAAGCAGCTGAAACAGCAGTACCAAGGCATTGGAAGTTCCAAACTGGCCGTAATGCTGACCATTCCGGATGAAATCAACGAAGTTTTGCCTAAAAACTTGACCAAAGAAGAACTTAAGGAAATTCAGGCAGAAGTAAAGGCTGAAAATCAGGTATCTGACATTGAGGTGGAAATCGAGAAGGCAGAGGCAGCAGCCGTAACGGACTGGTCCATACTTCCGCCAAAGGGATCGCCCCTAAAAAGGAACCTATGGCAGTTGGGGAAAGAACAGGAAGATCTCTTCCGGAAGTTGTGGGAAATATGCAATAAGGGACAGTATCCGCATAGCGCATCAATTATGGATGCACTGATCCCGCAGGGGGATGCGGTGTACACCGTCCGGATCCCGGGAGAGCGCAGGACACAGATCATTATAAATTCTGACGGTGCCACGGTAATCAACCTGAAGACGCTGGAGCGGAGCAAGTACATACCAGAGGACATCTGCCATGAAGTAGAAGAACTGCTTAATGGAGGCAGCAGTCCTGAGGAGCAGTACAAGATGCTATATTGCGAGAACATGACTCCGGAAGAACCGGAAGTTGCACCGGTGCAACCGGATGAGACCCCGAAAGAGAAGAAACCGGAAAAACGTAAGGAATCCCGTGTAACCAAGGCAAACACCGAAAAGAAAAAGCCCAAGGAACCGGAAAAGAAGCCGGAGCAGATGACCATCCCGGGAGCCGCACCGGATCCGGCACAGAATGAACTGGAAACACAGGTAAATGACACGGTTTGCGGGAATCCCGACACGGCTAATAAGGATTTTGCTACAGATCATCAGAATACCGAAGCTATGGTCACGGAAGAACAGGTACCTGGGCAGACCGACATAGAAAAAGACTTTCCGCAATACTGTCCGGACACCGTCGACCAAAGGTCAGCTTATCAGCAGTCCTTACGTGGCGCTGTGGAGAACCTGGTACGATATGTCGAGATGGATCTGATCGCCGCCGCCAGACAGCAGCTGTCCGATATCTCCGGCTATTTGGACAAACTGGAAGAAATCAGCAAAGGAGGCGGACCGGATGGCGAAGCTGTCGAAACAGGCGAGAGCGCGGGAGTTTAATACATCCTCCCGACGGATCATCAAAGAGCGAGACCGCAACCAGTGTATATTCTGCCAGATGCAATACCACATGGAAGATGTCACCTGGTCAGGTCCGGAATCACTGAGCATC
>OLRO01001473.1_pt1 | contig 13211 bp, 6 predicted proteins | sample 1673131 | NCBI WGS metagenome assembly OLRO01 (sample SAMEA3136757, study PRJEB25190) | human gut metagenome | biome: human gut; feature: human-associated habitat; material: faeces | place: Austria | collected 2013 | reverse complement strand
ACAAGGAGAATGCCGGTATCTTCTGCCACAACAATCCCTGGGTATCCATCGCAGAGACCGTTCTGGGCAGAGGTGACAGAGCTTTCGAGATCTACCGCAAGACCTGTCCCGCATACATTGAGGATATCAGTGAGATCCATCGTACCGAGCCTTATGTATATTCCCAGATGGTAGCCGGTAAGGATGCAAAATTCTACGGCGAGGCAAAGAACAGCTGGCTGACCGGTACTGCTGCATGGACTTTCGTAAATATCTCCCAATACATACTGGGTGTATATCCCACTCATCAGGGATTGTCTGTAGATCCTTGTATTCCCAAGGGCTTCGGTGATTTCTCCATCACCCGTAAGTTCCGTGAGGGCGCCTATCACATTCAGGTAAAGAACCCTCAGAACGTGGAAAAGGGTGTCGTATCCATGACCGTGGACGGCAAGGCAGTAGACGGACACATTATTCCTTACGAAAAGGGCAAGGAAGCATACGATGTAATCATTACCATGGGTTAACAGTTCTAATAAACATAGTTTAAAGTGATTTCTATCCTCCTTAAAAGCCCCGGCAGTTGTTGTAGCTGCCGGGGTTTTGCATTGGATATTCGTAGTTTGCGCTACAACATCTACACCATAAGGACAAGCAGGCCGTAAGCAGACGTCGGTACTTATTGACCGTATTGGGGTCAATTATGTACCGCTACGTTCTGCGCCAGAGCGAGAGCGTGCCTGCGGTTCTTATGGTGTAGATGTTGTGGACGTTTTTGCGGCTTCCTTCCGGGACTCGATCACGTGCCGGATGGCTGTCAAATGATATTATTTTCTCCATTTTTCTGAAGCAGCTTCCGGTATGTGGCATCCATTCCCAGTGCTCCCAGCGGGGCTGTGATAAGGATGGCCAGCACAGCCACGGACAGAACGATCTTGCCACAGGACAATCCCATCGATAACGGCACAGAGCCGATAGCAGCCTGCACTGTGGCCTTCGGCAGATAGGCTATCACGCAAAACGTCCTCTCCTTCTTATTGAGATCCGTTCCCAACATGCACAGTGCTACACCGGCGGAACGGAACAGCAGCGCCAGCAGGATCATCCCCACCGCTGCCGGTCCAGCTTCCATAGTATAGCGGATATCCACTGCCGCGCCCACCAGCACGAACAGCACTACCTCCGCTGCCAGCCACAGTTTACCGAATTTAGCAGACAGTCTGCCGGTGACTTCCCTAGGTGCCCGTATTTTCAGCGCGCAGGCCATGCTCACCACCGCCAACAGGCCGGAGAACGCCACGGTCCCCTTTAACAGGGTTTCCAAAGCCATTAATAAGAAGGACAAACCCATGATGATAATAACTTTCATGCTGTTGCGCACATAACTGCCCTTTCGGTACAACAGTTCAAAAAGCTGCCCCAGCAGCCAACCCACCAATGCACCGAACAACACACCCGTCAGGATCGATACCGGGATATTCACAAAATCCAGGGCATTGACCTGTCCACCCTGTGCCATTCCAACAAAAGTGGAAAACAATACTATGACATAGATGTCATCACAGGAAGCCCCAGCCAGAATCATCTGCGGAATGCTTTTCTCCGTACCATAGCTGTTCTCCATGAGATGCACCATCCGTGGCACCACCACTGCCGGTGACACGGCTGCCAGAACTGCTCCCATGACCGCTGCATCCACTCTGCTGATGTTAAGGATCATGGGTGCAAATATCACAAAAGCCAACAGTTCGCAAGTGGCAGGAACACAAGCCAGCATGACTGCGGAGCGGCCCACTTTTTTCAGATCCTTCAGATCCAATGATAATCCGGCCTTCAATAAAATGATGATCAGCGCGATCTGCCGCAGTTCCGATGAGATATTCAGGATTGACACATCCAGCAGATCCAACACATAAGGCCCCAGAATAATACCCGTAAGCAGCATTCCGATAATACGGGGCAGGCGAATCCTCTGGCAGACCGCCGCCATGAGTAATCCCAGTAAAAAGATCAGTCCAAGTGATGTAAGCATAAAAATTCCTCCGTTTTCTCGCAGCAGGACATTTTGAATTCCAACAAAAAAGGCTGGTGTCCCCTGCATATTCTGCAGAAGTCATCAGCCAAATCGAATTCGTATGTTCAAATTCCGGCGGTTCGAAGCCTGTGCTTCCGGGAGAACCTCATTCCCGATGTTCTTATTATATACACGGTGCCCGCCCATGTAAAGTCCTATATTTTGCAAATATACCCGCCAGCATCCTGTGCTCCATTAGAAAATATCTGCTGTGAGATCATCCCCGAAGTCTGCTGCCGGAATCTCAAAGTCAACAATTCCAACCGCATAGGACTGTAATACATACTGGCCGGATTCAAATACAAAGCCATCCTCTGTAATGTAGAATGTAGGGTCTGCGGGGCCATTATCCGTACCTGCAATGTCTGGCCCATAAATTTCCTGATAGATAGCATTCAAATCTTCCGTACCATCCAACACCACCAGTTTGATACTCTTCTCGTAATCGTTAAAGAAGCAGTCCTCCTTTGCCTGCATTTCCGCTGCCTTTGCTGTCACCAGTTCCAGTGCTTTGTCGCGGAATCCGCTCCCCAGACTGTCAAAAGTAATTCTCTCTCCGGTCTGCGTATAATAGTTCATATAGTACAAAGTATACCATCCATGAGCCCCCTGATCATACCCTTCCAGCCCCCACGACAGGCTGATCACCTTATCATCCGCGCGGATCACACGGAAAGTAAGATCCTCATAGCTCTGCTCATACACCGGCATATCCTCATAAAGTGTACCAAACTCCCCGTTCTCGATTCCTTCTACAAAACTGTCTACATATTCATCCAGCTCTTTCTGAATCTTCATCTGCACCGTCTCATTGCCCGGAATCGTCACTGTAACTGTTGGATAGTAATAGGTATAACTTCTGGTCTTGTCTTCGGGATCACTGCTACCCTCGTGATCCTCTGTGGTAAACTGCACCCATTCACTTCCCTGTATTTCACTCTGGCCTTCTGTCGGTTCCGTCTGTGTGGGCACTTCCGAAGTCTCCTCAGTCCCGGCCGTCGTCTCTTCCGTCGTCTGACCGCTCTGTGTCTCCTTGATGCTGTCTATAACTGTCTCCATCTCCGGATCCGTCACCATCTCCCGGTTTCCGCAAGATGTAAAACCTAACAGTGCTCCTGCAAATACTGCTGCAAAAAATATTTTTTTCATAATCCTCGCCTCCTGATGCCAGTATATCTGCCGATTGCATCATATCTGCATCATTTTTATAATTTTTCTCGATTTCACTTTTTTAAATATGATAGACAATTCCCATATTTTGAGCTATAGTAAAGCCAAATCTGGGTATGATTAAAAATAACGATACACATACTATAAAAATCAACCCGAGGAGGACTGTTATGAAAATATTATTTTATGATACCAAAAGCTATGATAAAGAATCTTTCGAGGCAACTCTGGCAAAATATCCCGGCATCCAGATCGAATACATCCGACCGGATCTGGATTCCCGTACTGCTGCTCTGGCTGACGGCTTCGATGCCGTCTGTGCTTTCGTCAGCTCCAATGTGAGCGAAGCCACATTAAAAATTCTCCACGAAAAAGGTGTCCGTCTGGTCCTGCTGCGTTGCGCAGGATACAACAACGTGGATCTGGAAAAGGCAGCTGCATATGACATATGTGTCATGCGTGTCCCCGGTTATTCTCCGGAAGCTGTCGCAGAGCATGCCATGGCTCTGGCTCTGGCCTGCAACCGCCGCTTATACAAAGCCTATAACAAGGTCCGGGAAAATGATTTCAGCCTCGCCGGACTCATGGGCTTCAATTTCTATGGTAAGATTGCCGGAATCATCGGAACCGGCCGGATCGGTGCAGCTATGTGCCGGATCTGTAACGGTTTCGGCATGAAAGTCATCGCCTACGATGTCTACGAGAACCCGGATCTGAAAGACTTCGTCACCTATGTGACCTTAGACGAATTACTGGCGCAAAGTGATCTGATCTCCCTTCACTGCCCGCTGATGGATTCCACCTACCACCTGATCCAGCTTGACACCATCAAGAAAATGAAGGATGGCGTCATTCTGGTAAACACTTCCCGGGGTGCTCTGGTCAAGACCGAGGATCTTATCGAGGGCATCCGCCTGCACAAGTTTGCCGGGGTCGGTCTGGATGTCTATGAAGAAGAGACGAAAAACGTCTTCGAGGATCGTTCCGATGAGATTCTGGAGCATTCTACCACCGCAAGGCTTTTGTCCTTCCCCAATGTCATGATCACATCCCATCAGGGATTTTTCACAAAAGAAGCACTGGAAGCCATTGCAGAGACTACCTTGCAGAATGCTCTGGATTTCGAAAGTGGAAAGAAGAACCACAATCAGGTGCAATAAAATATTTCCAATCGAATAGGCTGACTCATCGTATACACAAAAAACGGATGGCCCTCCCAAGCCATCCGTTTTTCTCGTTTTTCAGTTTCCCGTCTTGTCCTTTTTCTCTATCTCTTACAGTTTTTACGATCAGTCCAGATTCAGTTTCTGACCAACTCTGATCACATTCTGGTTTGTAATCTGTACATTTCTGCGAAGCAACTGTGCCAGAGTCATGTGATTTCTCTTAGCGATCCTGGAAAGCGTATCACCACTCTTTACCGTATAACCGCCCTCTGTATACCAGAGGCTCTCGGAAGGTCTGCGGTCAGTAACAGTTACCAGATAATTGCCGCCGCGCTTCAATGCGAACATGGACTGTCCGGTGGAAGTTACGGTAAAGGATCCGCAATACTCCAGGCGTCCCTTCTCTGTATTATAGCGATACAGGTTTGCACTCTTGCCGGAATTGTCCTTGCCTACATTTATATGAATGTTGACATTCACTCCGAAGCTGCCGGTATCTCTGATACCCAGCTGTCTGTTCACGGTTCCGGACTTTGCGGATACCACATTTGCCGGGATTGTGTTGCTCGTCTGGTCTACTGTCAGATCAATATTCTGAATCTTTGACAGATCTTTATTCTTCAGATCCTGTCCACTGATGCTCAGTGCCACACCGTTTCCGCTGTGGAATGCCACCGTCAGCTTCGTACCTTTAATGGTATTCAGTACATTCTGAGGCACCTTGACTTCACCGCTGCATACAAAGTTCATGTTGACACTTGCAATAGCAGGATTTTTCATCATCTCTGCCACCTTATCCTGTACAGAGTTGCTTACATCCGTCCAGTCTACTGCAGGTGCTGCAGAGGAACCGCTGTTGTTGTCATCATCATCGTCATCGTCATCATCGTTGTTCACCACATCTGCCGCTACCGTAAATACAGCAGAAGGGGTTCCGGTCATTCTGGCTCCAACACCTGCTGGTACTGCGGAAGTCACTGCCAGGAAACCGTTCATATTGATGGTACCGTCCGTATTTCTGCGAATGCCTCCGTGGATTGCACTGTTCATATCCATGTTCTGGAACCATTCTGCTGTAGCTGCTATTCCTTCACTGTTGGTAGAGTTTTCGCCTCTCCAATAATAGTTCATTGCATTTTCGTAGGCACTGGTCTCCTGAGTTCCTTTCGGTTTGAACTGTTCTGCAACCGTCTGCCCTGCTGCATTGCTGCTATCCTTAAAGGACAGGATTCCTTTTGCTATAAATGCAGTATTCTTTGCGTCATTTGTATAGAATGCCACGTTAAAGGACTCATTGTTATAACTGGTAGAAGAATATGCCTCAATATCCGGACAGCTGTTGGAATCAATACCCTTTGCCTTATTGCCGAATGATACACTGTTGCGCAAAACATGATGTCCACTGATGCTGGAACCACCCATCTTGAAGCCGTTACCGTTACCGGCATCTACTTCCTGTCCGTTCTCATCCAGTACATAACCGTTCTTGAATGCCACGCAGTTCTGAATGACCACCTGACCGATAGCTCCGGTCTCTACCTTGGCGAACAGATCCCAACCGTCATCGGCATTGTAAGCTGCGATACATCCGTCAAATACGTTGCCGTCTGCTACCGTCAGTTTTGCCGCAAATCCATCCGCATCCTCATATCCCGCATCTGCATTCAGATAAGAAGTACAGTTCAGGATCAGGTTGTGGGACGGCCAGTCGCTTCTTCCGTCTGTGCTCTTGTAACGGCTGATCTGAATACCAGTATTGCCGTTTCTATATGCCATAATATCATCCAGTGTATTGTGACTGCCGGATACCTGAATACCCTTGAGGGAATTAGCAGAACCTGTTACATCAAATCCCTGGAAATACCAGTAATCACCTGCCAGGATCATACCTGCACATCTTCCCTGGAAATCCAGTACCGGGCGTGTGGCAGCTTCCGGATCTGCGATCATGTAAATCTTCGCATCTGCGGTTCCGTTAACACCTCTTTCTACAATGACTGTCTTGTCCAGTGCATAAGTTCCGCCCTTTAACAGGATCGTCCGTCCGGGAGCAGCACTCTTCACTGCGGTATAAATATCTACAGGATCATCCTTTGCACCGCTTCCATAGCTTCTGCCGTCGGGACTTACATAAATATAACTTCTGTCTTTTACATTATAGGTTACGTTGAAATCAAATTTCACAGTATCATAACTGCTTAAAAGAGAATACTTTGCAGGCTTGTAATCTGCATCCGGTGTGAACTCCACTGCAAAAGTATTGCTGCCCTGCTCCAGAACCGTATTGACACGGAACTTGGTCTTGGCATCCACATGCTGTCCGGATACCACTGCCTCCCCCTTGCTGTTCGTAATACTCAGAACGCCATCGGCATTGCCGTAGTATACCATCTCATAGTTTGCATTGTTGGCAACCTTGGCAGACTCAATGCTGAAGTTCGGGGTTACATAAGTAATCGGTCTTGCTTCTGCAGGTGCATCGTTTTCCGGAGCCACTGTGGTCAGGCTCATATTGCTGAAGCTTACCTTAGCACTTCTGGAAGCATAGAAGCCTACATAAATATTGTTTTCATCCAGTCTGGTCAGTTCATCACCGTTGTCACCGTGGTAATATTTGTTGGTCACGGTCTCTCCGGTAGCTGCATTGGTATAGCTTAAGAAATATCCGGTATTGTTTCTCTGGATCGTCATATGGAAGGTTGTCTGTGGATTGACATCTGTGATATCCTTTAATGCTGCCTCATATCCGCCTACCATATTATAAGTTCCGGCACCCTGCCCACTTGCTACGGCACTGGTCTCAAGTGTTCTCATGGCCGTCTGGAAATCATCTACTACAGTGTCTGCCGCAAGATTCTCCGGTGTTACACCGATTTTCTCCTGAGATCCGACACCCAGCTTCATGGTGTACTTATCTCCGGCATCAGATACCTGACCGGCCTCTGCATCCCAGAAATATTCCACCTTGGTCGCACTTACCATATAAGAGTTGTTCCAGAAAGAATTACCGGAACCGTTCTCTCCCACACGGTCTGCTACCATCAGGCCGAAGCCTTCCTGACCATTGGTAAACTTCCAACTATCTACGGTTACATCTGCGGACAGCGTAAAGTTCTCTGTCTCAGGATCAATGGTGGTATAGTAGAATGCCACACCATCGGTGGAGTTCGGTACCAGCTTACCCTTGCTGTTCATACTCCATACTTTCAGATCCTGGGTATCATAACTTCCGCTGAAACCATTGTTCTTGCCGCCTTCTGACATCGTATCTACGCTGGAACCGAATGCGGAATAATTCCAGGTCTTTACTGCATCTTCTGTTATCGTTAATTTCACCTCTGCCGGTTTGGAAATATCATTTCCTCTGACTGCCGCAACTCCGAAAGTATATTCCTGTCCTACGGTCAGTCCTGAAATTTTCTGTAATAACTTTGTCACACCCTCTGCATATACCTTGCCATCCACATATACTGTGTAGTTCTCCGCTTCCGGAACAGCCTGCCAGGTCAGCTTCACATTGCCATGGCCTTTGTTCTCGGCGTTTAAGCCTGCGGGAGTTGCCATAGGAAGGACAAAGTTAACGCTGGTTGTCGTATTACTTACCTTAGAAGCTTCGCCGGTACGGATCAGCTCTGCTTTAAAGCTGTAAGTACCGGATGCTGCCGGTGTAAATTCTGCTACTCCGGATTCTCCTTCGGCAGTTATAGACTGTTTATTTACCGCCTTACCATTTGCATCGTACATAGTCACATCCAAGGTCTCTGCATAAATTCCACCTACCTGTGCAGTGTAAGGAACAGAAATTGTTCCTCCCTTTACAGAAGGAGTTCCAAGTACGGGAGTCTCGATTTTGTTCCAATCCAGAGACGTTCTGTAATCTACGGTAATTCCATACATCTTGATTTTGGATCCGTGTGTATATAAATAATAAGTTTTTCCTGCTTCTACCGGAAGAATCAGAACCTTTCCACCAGTTTGTGTATTTGTTGTATTATCAAATTTCAATACTTCCTTGGGACCGTTTGCAGTCTCTTCCAGGAAATAGTAAACTTTGCTTACAAGGGATACTGTAACCTTCAGCTTACCCGCCTTTTCTGCAACCAGTTTCACCGCAGCACCGGTAGTAGGGATTGCTCCATTATTTGGTGAAGGATTCTCTTTCGGGGTCTGTACGGTTCCCTCATATAAAACACCACATGCCTCTAACGTATTCGATGTATAAGGCATATCTGCCAGAACAGAAATACCGCCTTCATAGGTCTGTCCTTTTAACAGTCCACCGCTCAGATCCAGTTCATGCAAATCTGCATCTTTTGCACTTATAACCACATTTGCATTTGTAGTTTCTCTTGACGCTTTGTATATTGTACTGTTATTGATCTTAATAATTGCGTTGTTTACTGCGCAGCTTACTTTATATACCTCTCCAATCGTCAAAGATACTGTTTCTCCACTCTTAAAGTTATGTACGTCGGCAGTATCTTTCATATTGGTCAATGTCACCGCTCCATCACCCAGCAGACCATCTGCATCTTTCACAGTGATCGTTGTCGCTACCTGTGTGGATTCTATAGAAATGATCAGCTCTGTAGTTTCTTCTGTAACAGTAACCGTTTTTTCACCATTTACTTTCGCATCAGCTAATGCCATACTCGTAGAAATCTCGTAGGTTGCACCTACCTTAAGGGGTACTGTTCCATTAGGTGTCAGCTGAACAGTATCACCAGCATCTGCTGTATTGATCAATGTTAAAGTCGCACCATTCTCCAGTTCAGAACCTTCTGCCAGTTTTACCAGTGCTTCTACTTTTGCCTTACCTAAGGTAATGGTAGTGCTAAAAGCTTCCGTACCGGTGGTAATGGTGGTCTTACCGTCTTCTGCAACAGCGCGGACATTCTCGTTCGGAGCAACGATGTTGTACTTAGTTCCGGCACTCAAGGTAATATCCTCATTTTCAACTCCTACAGCTAACTCTACTGTATCTTTGTTCTCTGCTGCGGTCAGGCTAACTTTTGGGCCTTCCTGCACCAATCCGTTCGTGTTATCTACAACTGCAATGTTACCAGAAACGGTTGCACCTGCGGGAACATCCTGCGATGTCTCTGTTACCTTAATACTTATGATTCGAACGCTTCTCTCCGTAAATCCTTCTGCACTAATGATTGAGTAAGTACCTGTAGCAAGGTTCGAGTAAGTTACTGTTTCACCAGTTGTTCCTGTAGCTTCCTTCACAGAATCTGCTATCTGTGTTCCATCTTTTTTTAATGCCAGTTTCGAGGTTTTTCCACCACCAGTACTACTAAATTTCACTTCCAAGGTTGCCGTTCCACTAACCGTAAAATTTATGGCAGATTTTCCTTCCTTATTTGACAGTTCAACAGCTTTTACTTTTGTTGCTTCACTGTTTAATCTACACATTGCACTTCCAACAAGTGCATAATAGCTGTCTGCCATCATATCATTTGTAAATGGATCCGTATCTTTTTTTCCTTCTACAGGTAGCTTTGTAAAGTTCACCTCATGGACCGTCTCCGCAGCCTTCACACTGGCAATACCGCCCAGCAGATCCACCGGCATGACACCCAGCAACATAGCCACGGTCAACATAAATGCCAGAAATCTTTTTCTCTTACATCGACTCATACAATCCTCCCATTTTTTACGGTAGCGCTCTAATCTCCGTAATTTTTTGCGCTGTTTTCTGTTCTTGCTCTTTGTTGTAAACGTTTACATTTGTAAGCTCTTACAACACTATGTACTGTATATTAGCACTATCGCTTCACATTAGTAAACTGTTTTTGTGTATTTTGAATATTTTTGGAAGTTATTCATATATTTTTCGAGCAAATTTTAGCTATTATTTTTGCGCAACATTTATTTTTTATAAAATATGCACATTTTCTCATGAAATGTCTATTTAGGAATAGTAAGTGTTTACATTTTCCTTCTGCATTCATTTCACATAGCCGCAATATCTCTTGCCAAAAGTTATATAAACTTATATAATAATTACAAAGTTATATACACTTATATAAAGTTATATAAGATTTTAAAAGTTATATAAACTTATATAAGAAAAGGAGGTTTTCATTATGAGTGCCAATCCGTTTACGTTATCTTTTGGAAAAAAACCATTGCAATATATCTCCCGTCTCACGGAAACAAACCAAATTCTGGAAAGCTTTTGTGCCGAGATTCCATCCAATCAGATCTACATGATCACCGGTGTCCGTGGCTCTGGCAAGACTGTAATGATGACAAATATTGCTTCGGAATTACGAAAAAGAGAAGACTGGATCGTTGTGGAACTGAATCCTACCAGAGATTTACTGCAAAGTCTTGCTGCAAAAATCTACAGCATTCCCGAATTACACACGCTGTTCATTAATGCAAAACTTGACTTTTCTGCTTTTGGTCTGGGAGTATCCATTGAAAACGCTGCTCCGGTCACGGATATCGAAAACGCTCTGGAACTCATGTTGAAATATATCCAGAAAAGTGAAAAAAGGTTGCTGATCAGCGTTGATGAAGTGACGAATTCCGAATATATCCGAATCTTTGCAAGCTCCTTTCAGATTTTTTTACGAAACGACTATCCCATCTTTTTACTGATGACGGGATTATATGAAAATATTTATAATCTTCAAAATGATAAAGTACTGACCTTTTTATACCGTGCACCCAAATTAATCCTGGAGCCACTCAATTATACCGCTATCCGCAAACAATATATGGATATCTTTTCTCTGGATATAGATGCTGCCGGAGAACTGGCTTCACTGACCAAAGGCTATCCTTTTGCCTTTCAGGTACTTGGTTATCTCTACTGGGAAAATCGCAATAAAAAGACTTTGGAACAGATTTTGCCAGAATATGACCAATATCTGGATGAATATGTATACAGTAAAATATGGTCGGAATTATCCGATCTGGATAAAAAAATCGTAACTGAAATGTCTCTCAGCGGAGAGACTCAGGTAAAAGCTCTCCGTGAGCGATTAGATATGAAATCTGAACTTTTCTCTGTCTATCGTGAGCGTTTAAAGAGAAAAGGTGTCATTATTTCCAAAGAATACGGGAAAGTCACGCTGGCCTTACCTCGCTTTGATGAGTTTGTAAAAATACAACAGCTTATGTAGCTGGGAGGCACAGCGTCTATTCCACGCCCCGCAGGATAACTTTCCCCACATATTTCCGGGCCAGTTCCTCCATCTGTTCCAGTTCCTCTCTGGAAAATGCGCCGAACGGATCTACACCGCCCGGTTTCACATCGTCACATTCCGCTGTCTGTATCATCCGGTACAGGCAGTTTTCATTCTCTTCGTAATTCTGAAGATAATACGCAGGGCATCCCGCGATCCATTTACCGATTTTCTCAAATTCCGCCACGGTATGAATTCCCTTTACCACGGTAGTGCGGAATTCATAGGGGATGCCACTGCTTTTCAGGACGCCGATACTCTCCTCGATGCGGGAGATATCTATATGCGGCAGTCCCGCCGCCCGAGCATAATTATCCCTGGAAGCCTTAATATCCATCGCCACATAATCAATCAGGTGCTCCTGCAACAATTCCCACAATACCCCCGGCATATAGCCATTGGTATCCAGCTTGATCGAATATCCGAGTTCCTTGATCTTGCGTAAAAAATCCTTCAGATCCTTTTGCAGAGTCGGCTCTCCGCCGGTGACGCAGACCCCCTGGAGAATCCCCTGCCTTTTTTTCAGGTAAGAGAGTACTTCTTCCTCCGGAATGAGCGGCTGGCAGCCGGGATCCAGCACCAGTTCCCCGTTGTGACAAAACGGACAGCGAAAATTGCAGCCCCCTGTAAAAACAGTGGCTGCAATATGTTCCGGATAATCTAATAAAGTTGTCTTGTTAAAACCATGTATCTGCATAGTTTAAGTCCTCGGCATCGTAGAATCCCGCACCACCAGTTCTCCGTCGAACACGCAGTGCTGGTGCTTCGCCTTTTTCCCAATGATGTCGAACAGGATCCGGGCCGTCTCTCTCGCCATGCTGTCCACCGGCTGCTTTAAAGTCGTCAAGGACGGGATAACATATTTCCCGATTTCCACACCATCAAAGCCTGCCAGAGAAATATCCTCCGGCACCTTGTATCCGGCATCAGACAAGGCTTTCCCAGCACCGATCGCCAGCATATCGGAGATTGCGAAGATCGCCGTGCACGGAATCTGCTTCTCGAGGAATTCCTTTGTCACCATATAGCCATTCTCCAGGGAGTAATCTTCCAAATCACTCCTCATAGGCAGGATCAGTTCTTCTCTTACTTCTATTCCGTTATCCTTCAACGCCTTTTTATAGCCCTCCAGACGCAGCTTACCGATGGAAGCATCCGTTTTGCGGGCACAGAGGATTGCAATATCCTTATGTCCGTTCTTGCACAGATAGTCCACCATCTTGTAGCTTTCCTTGGTATCATCCACCGCTACGGAGGAATAGGTGTTGCGGCTGAAGCCCTTGGGTAGCATTCCCGTGGTACTTAAGATAAACGGCACATGAAGCTGTGCCAGCTTTTCCTCACTGTGCACCAGATAACCGCCGAGGAAGATAATGCCGCGAAGTCTTTTTTCCTTGACCAGCTTCAGTGCCACTTCCACTTCGTCCTCGTCATAGTCTACATGCTGCAATACCATGGCGTAAGATTTTTCCTTGATCTCTTCTTCCAATACCTTGATCATCTGGCTGAAGAAAGAGTTGTTAATACCTTTGACCAGTACTGCAATTGCCTTGGCATCCTGACGTTTCAGGTTTCTGGCACTGTTGTTGGGTACGTAGTTATTCTCTTTGATCACCCGCA
>OLRO01001471.1_pt1 | contig 13224 bp, 12 predicted proteins | sample 1673131 | NCBI WGS metagenome assembly OLRO01 (sample SAMEA3136757, study PRJEB25190) | human gut metagenome | biome: human gut; feature: human-associated habitat; material: faeces | place: Austria | collected 2013 | reverse complement strand
CAGTCCTTTCGGACTTGCATCTGAGCGATGGCGCAGTGGACGTATTAAGGAATGGAAAATTCAATCATCGGCTGCTGTGCGAACTGATCGTGCATGAGAATTTCCGGCGGTTCATGACCGATCTGGAAATCTATGTGGATGGATATGTCAGCGCAAACATTCAAAACCTCAATGCCGGTCTGGAAGCAACGCGGCAAATGCTGAAAAAGAAGTATGCAGCAGATGAAAACGATCTATACATGAGCACCTTGAAGCTGGGGCAGATCGATGAAGATGAGTACTTTGGCCGGGTCTTGTATGACGAGTTGGTGGCTATCCTGAAGAACATCAAGACGGAACACCGCAAGGACAAGACCACTTCGGATGGTGCAATGGTCGATAACTTGATGAAGGAACTGGAGGATGCACAGAAATTTGAAGGGTCTGCGGATGAAAAGAAGATTCGAACAGCATTGAAGGCAATCGGCATCAACTACGATAAGCTGACAGAAGATGAAAGAAAGCTGATAAAGAAGATTCTTTATAAAACGGCAATGCTGAAACCGGGGACACTTGCAGGCAACCGGGGCAAGCACAGACGCTGATTGGGGTCAGGCATACTCTGAAAACTGGGAAAAACGCTGCTGCGGCAGGACGGGAGAACGTACACCATTGGTTCTTCTGCAAGTCTGTGCTGGGTGGCAAAGACCGTCAACTGCCACGCCCATCCGCGCATCCTTCTGCCACAGAACAGGTGCTTGCCGGAACCTCTCGCAGCCCCTTTTCCGCGTCAGCCGGAACCAAGGTGTAACACACTAGACTTTGCGGGCAAAGTCGTGTGCCACGAAACCGCCGGTTTCATTGGATTCTTCCTGCCACGGAGGGCGCTGCCCTCCATTGGATTCCTCTCGCCAAGGGTACGCTGTCCCCTTTGGATTCCCCTGCCAACAGGGCGCTCTCGCCCCTATTGGAAACCCAGAGCCAAAGGAATTTGCCATCCCTTTGGAATCCCAGCTCGTTTTGAAATGAGTACCCACAAAGAAAAAAATGAATTGTGGGCATTCATTTCAAAACGTCAACAATACAAAAATCCCCAGAACCTCATCCGATAAAAAGATGAAGTCTTGGGGGTTTTCAATGCCGCACTCAAGAAACGGCCGAGAAGATTCGTGCATCACGTAGCCGTCACGGTGCGTCATTTTTCTGAACACTCGCCCTTGTTCTGGCTGAACAGAATCTGAACGGAGGGCATTTCCGACGAAAGTCCCTGCAGAAGGAATGTCGTATACGGAGGATACACACGGATGGAACCGTGATCGCCCAGATTGGGCTCCGGGAATCCTGGTAAAAAGATTTTTGTTTTTTCTACTGTCTACTTGACAGGGAGTCCCTTTTCTGCTTAACGAAAGAATATTGCCCGAGAACGTGCGTAGCAGAACCTAAGACATCGATGTTTTACTTGACCAGATAGCCGCCGTCTACCGGGATGATCACGCCGCCCAGGTAGTCGCTGGCATGGGAGGCCAGGAAGATGCAGGCACCCTTCATGTCGTCGCCGGTACCCCAGCGGTTGGCGGGGATGCGGTCCGTGATCTGCTGGTAGCGGGGATTGGCCGGATCCAGCAGGGCAGAATTCATCTCCGTGGCCATATAGCCGGGGGCGATGGCATTGACATTGATGCCCCGGGCGATCCAATCGTTGCTCAGCTCCTTGGTCAGCTGGGTGACACCATGGTAAGGAAAATCATACGAGGATCAGCAGCAGCGAGCCGGTGATCAAAACGATACTGATCAGGATGGAAATAGAATTCACAGCACTGGACAAGCCAAAATCACCCTTGAGCTCAGCAGTAAAAGCCGGGGCTGTACTGGCAATGGGAGCCAGGGTGCACATAACAAGTGCCTGACGGTATTCCAGCGGGAAGGGCAGCAAGAACCAGCCCAGCAGGGCCAAGGCAAAACCGGCGGCATAGCGGACACCTATGATGCGGACAATGTCGCCCAGTTGCTCCCGACTGCCGCTGAGACGAAAGCCCACACCGATCATCAGCATAGCCATAAACGCATTGGCATTGGCTATAATACCGGTAAATTCCACAACGGGATTCGGGAGCTGTATCTTCAGTGCCGACAGCACTGTCATAATGATATAGGTCATCAGGGGCACGGACTTTCCAAAGGATACAAACAGCTTTTTGGGGGAAATACCGCCAGATCGGTCCTGGATCATAGCGGCAATGCTGTAGCTGCCTCCCAGACAAATGAATGCGTTGCCCACATCGAACAGGGCCACCGCCATGACACCCACAGGCCCCAGAAAGCTCTGGGTAAAGGGTAATACGAAATTACTGATATTGCAGCCAGACTGGTTCAGTGCCGCAAAGGCCTGATCTTTGGGTGCTTTGTGAAGATTCATCACCACACCCAGGACAATCAACAGCACGCCGAAGCCAAAGCCAATCAGCGTCAGGATTATCATGGAGGGCTCCAACTCTCTGCCAACAAAGCTTTTGACAATGGCTGCGGTCAGCGTTATTTTTACAACAATTTTACTGAGGACATAAAAATCCTCCTGTTTGAAGAAACCAACTCTCCGTAATACCATACCCAGGAGGATAATGGCGATGAAACAGCCTGCCCGGGTCAGAATATCTGCCATGGGTCTTCCTCTTTTCTGTCATTCGGAAGTAAAGAATCTCATTCTTCTACGTTTTCCTTGCTCAGCTCTTCAGCAACATAGGAAATCTCTGCCCGGTTCTTCTCCAGATGCTGGAGCATGGCACGCTCTGCGGCATCCGGGTCGTGGGCACAGATGGCGTCGACGATCTGCCGGTGGTCCACGATGGTCTCCGCCAGCAGATCATTGCCGTTCAGAGAACCAAAAAGTCGAACGGAATAGGTGATGATGGGAATTAGCTTGGGGATCACCAGATCCTGGGTGCATTCCGCAATGGCGGCATGCAGATCCATGTCATGGGTGAGGTGATCTCTGCCGGACAGAATATCATCCTCCACTTGGGCGCATTTTTCCCGGAGCAGAGCAAAATCCGCTTCGGTGCTGCGCTCTGCCGCCAGTCGCGCCACCCAGGGCTCCAGACGGATACGTACATTCAGCAAATCTCTGGCGAGGGTCATCTGATCGGGATAAAAGGCAAAGCCAAAGGGATCTTCGACTGTTCCCGGGTTACTGGCAATATAGGTGCCCTTACCCCGGCGGATTACCAAAACATTCCGGGCAACCAGAAGCTTGACAGCCTCCCGAATGGTGCCGCGCCCGACATTCAGCTGCTCTGCCAGCTCAAATTCGTTGGGCAGCTTATCCTCTGCGGTGAGCTTCCGATCGATAATTAACTGTGAAAGCTGATCCGCCACTCGCTCGGGCAGCGTCGTTTCACTGCTTTTGACATTTTTGAATTCTGCGGACATATGATACTCCTGTTTTACGTGCCGATCCAGGCGACCTGCCATCGGAACGTGAATTGATTTATATTATAACCATCTTTGCCGCAGCCTGCAAGTGAAACCTTTCCAATCAAAGAATCAGAAATTCTTTGCACAAGATGGACTTCCCGGTCCTTCATGGGCCGGGAAGCTTTGCGTGGGGGATGGGAAATTGCAATTTACATCAGGCCGGGAAGAACACCCTGCACCAGACTCAGCAGACACACAAACAGCAGAATGGTGACACCTGCCACAAAACCGCCGAAGGTCCAGCCGCGGATGGTATCGGTCTCGCTGAGGTGGAAGAAGCGGGAGATGGCCCAGAAACCGGAGTCGTTGGGCAGAGACAGACCGATGCCGCCGGCGCAGACCGCGATGGCGCACAGGATGGGAGAGACGCCGGAGGTGGCAGCTGCGGAAGCAACGATGGCGGCGGTGGTGGTCAGAGCCACGGTGGTGGAGCCGGTAGCGATACGCAGAACCTGAGCGATAACGAAGCACATGATCAGGATGGGCATATGGAAGCCGGACAGGGTATCGGTGATGACGGTGGCGATGCCGCAAGCCTTCAGAACGCCGCCGTAGGCGCCGCCGGCACCGGTGATCAGGAGAATCAGACCGACCTTATCGGCAGCATCCGCCATGATGGCAGTAATGGAGCGGGGCAGGTACTTGCGGGAGATGAACGCAGCGTACAGGACGCCGATGGTCATGGCCATGTTCTTTCCGCCCAGGAAGGACAGAACTGCCAGAACCTTGCTGTCAGCAGGCAGCAGGAAGGCGGAGAAGGAGCCGATCAGGATCAGAACGATGGGAACCAGCAGGATGGACATGGCCTTGCCGGCGCTCATGGTCTCATGCTTCACAGCGGTAGCAGCGTTGGCTTCCATCTCGGCATCCAGGTCGGAGAAGTCCCAGGTCTTGCCCAGCCGCTGATCCTGCTTGTTCAGGATGCCGCCGTAGACGATACCGCCGACGAACATACCCACAAAGGCGGAGATCAGAGCGTAGAAGAAGAACACGCCAACATTGATATCCATGGCGGTTGCCACAGCCAGAGGAGGGGCGGTGGGCAGAACCAGCGCGAAGGTACAGGTGGTAGCCACGGAGATGGCACAGCCGTAGGCGGCCATAGAGTACTTGGTTTTACGGGACAGAACCCGCAGCATGGGGGCGAACATGATGTACACAACATCGCCGAAAACGGGAATGCCGGTAATGAAGCCGGCCACAGCAACAGCATACTGGGAACGCTTGGGGCCAACGGCCTTCAGAACCTTGGAAACGATGTCATCGATGCCGCCGGACTCATACATGAACATGCCCAGCATGACACCCAGGCCGGTGACAATACCAATGCCGCCCAGCGTAGAGCCGAAGTTGTTGGTAACCACGTTTGCGATATCGGACAGGGAAGCGAAGCCGTCCGGCGCCGCACCGGGGGCATAGGTTGCGAGGGCGAGAAGACCGGTTCCGTAAGCGCATACAAGAAGTGCTACAAAAGCGTTAAGCTTTGCTTTGATGATACAAAACAGCAAAACGGCAATCGAAATCAAGAATACGAGCATTAACATAATTGCGGGACCTCCTGATTCTTATCTATTATCTTTTCTTTTCTTCGCATTTCGCAGAATCTTTCCCGGCGTCCCGGTGCCGATCCTGCGGATCCCAGCCGACACTGTTCCCGAAGTGCGGTCAGAACCTTTCCGCAAAACCAAAATAGCACGTCACACGTCATATGTCAACGGGTATTTTTCCGTTTTTTCATAATTCAGCTTTTTCAATAAAAAACGCTGGATGATTTTGTATATTCAACCCAATGCGCTCCGTGATTCTGTATTCAGACCATGGGTGCTGTCAAGAGACACAAAGAAGCCGTCCAACTTCTCCTTCCATTATATATGTATTTTATTCCTAAATCAACATATTTTCGCATCCATCTGGAGCTAATGCATCCTTTCTCTGCTGCTGAATTCCAACCGCAAAGTTGGGAAGAAAAACCGATGCGATCCAACATAATTCACAGAATACATATCCATTTTTTGTAAACACTCACAATTGAAAACGTATGACGTCAGATGTATAATGATGTCAGCTTCAGGAGAATGGCCCCACCGCTCCGGCGTGTCGTTCCCGCACGGTTCCCCCGGGCGGCGCCTTCTCCCAGAACAAAGTTGCAAATTAAAAATTAAAATTGGGTAGGTGTTTTTTATGAAAGCAATCAATTTGGCACAGCCTTGGGACATTGCCTGCGTCGATCTGGAAAAACCTGTTCCCGGCCCCGGAGAAGCACTCATTAAAATCAAAACCGCGGGTATCTGCGGCAGCGACATTGGCGCATTCCGCGGCACCAACGGTCTGGTTTCCTATCCCCGGATTATCGGTCACGAGCTGGCTGGTATTATCGAGTCCATTCCCGATGACAACCCCAAGGGCCTGAAGGTGGGTGATAAGGTCATCGTAGATCCCTACCTCTACTGCGGTCACTGCTATCCCTGCTCCATCGGCAGAACCAACTGCTGCACCGACCTGCACGTCCTTGGCGTCCATGTGGACGGCGGCATGGCGGAGTACTTCTGCCACCCGGCGGATATGCTGGTGAAGATGCCCGAGGATATGGACTGGACCCTGGCCGCCATGGCAGAGCCTCTGACCATCTCCCTGCACGGCGTACACCGCGGCGGTCTGAAGGCTGGCGAATTCTGCGCTATCTACGGTGCCGGCCCCATCGGCCTGCTGGCCGGTATGGTTGCCGAGGCCTACGGCGCCCATGCCATCCTCATCGATCTGGTGCAGGAGCGTCTGGACTTTGCCAAGAGCGTAGGCATTGAGTATATCATCAATTCCGGCTCTCAGGACCCCGAAGCCGAGGTGGCAAAGATCACGGGCGGCACCATGGCGCAGCTGGTGATGGAATGCACCGGCGCCAATGTGTGCATCCGCAAATCTCTGGATCTGGTATCCAATGCAGGCCGCATCACCTTCACCGGCTGGCCCAAGAAGGAGACCTCTCTGCCCACGGATCTGATCACCAAGAAGGAGATCGACATCCGGGGCGCCCGTACCAGCGCCGGTGAGTTTGAAGAAGCCATTGAACTGATCTGCTCCGGCAAGGTGGATGTGAAAAAGATCCTGACCAAGACCGTCTCTCTGGAAGAAGCCCCCGAAACCGTCATCGACATCGAGAAGAACCCTGGCAACTACATGAAAGTCGTCGTCAAGGTGGATTGAGGTCTGCCATGGAAGAATTGTATCTGACCGGAACCCCGGTAGTATCCCGGCAGCAGCTAGAAGCGCAGCTGGATCGGCTTCTGGAGCAGTGGCCCGGTGTAAAAAAGGTACTGGTGATTCCCCCGGATTACACCCGGTGCTATTCCTATGCCGGTGTCATCACCCAGCTGCTGTATCAGAAGCTCAGCCCCAGCGCCACTGTACACGTTATGCCCGCTCTGGGAACGCACATGCCCATGGATGAGTATGAGATGTCCCAGTTCTTCGGCGACGTTGTCCCCAGAGAGAATATCCTGATTCATCGCTGGCAGACCGACACAATTCGGCTGGGCTATGTACCTGCTGACGTCTGCTCCGAGATCAGCAACGGCCTGTTCCCGGAACAGATCGATGTGGAAGTGAATCACCTGCTGTTTGACGGCGGCTATGATCTGATCCTCTCCGTGGGTCAGGTGGTGCCCCATGAGGTTGTGGGCATGGCCAACTACTCCAAGAACATCTTTGTCGGCACCGGCGGCCGGGAGATGATCAATAAGTCCCATATGCTCTCCGCCATCTGCGGCATGGAGAAGGCTCTTGGCGTCATTGACAGCCCCGCCCGGAAGCTCTATGACTATGCTCAGCAGCATTTTATCGACGGAAAGCTGCCTCTTGTTTATCTGCAAACCGTCACCACCCGGGAAGGCGAAGAAGTGCAGCTGCGTGGTCTGTACATTGGCCAGTCCCGGAAGCCCTTTGAGCTGGCCGCAAAGCTGAGCCAGGAACTGAACATCGTCCATGTGGAGCGTCGTGCGAAAAAGGTAGTCACCTACCTGGAGCCCTCCGAGCTGAAAACCACCTGGGTGGGCAACAAGGGTATCTACCGCACCCGCATGACGGTGGCAGACGGCGGCGAGCTGCTGATCCTTGCCCCCGGCATCCGTGCCTTCGGCGAAAACGAGGAAATGGATGCCATGACCCGGAAGTACGGTTACACCGGAACGCCCCATATTCTGGAGCTGTACCGTCAGGGCGCTTTTGAGGGCAGACTCATGAGTGCTGCCCACCTGATTCAGGGCTCCACCGAAGGACGCTTCACCGTCACCTATGCGACCAAGCCGGATCTGATGTCCCAGGAAGAGATCGAGAGCGTCGGTTATCAGTGGGCGGATTATAACGAAGTATCCAAGCGTTATGATCCCGAAAAGCTACACGACGGCTGGAACATCCTGCCGGACGGCGAAGAAATCTACTATGTAGGCACTCCCGCGCTGGGTCTGTGGAAGGTCGATGAATAATTACCAATACATGGGAGGATCGTTGTCATATTAGTCAGTCAGCAAATGCGTAAGATCGCTGCCGAGTTGGATCCCCTCCGTATCGGTACCGGCTGGAAGGTGGAGGATCTGAGCAAGCCCCAGATCTTCATCGAAAGCACCTTCGGCGACAGCCATCCCGGTTCCGGTCATCTGGATAAGCTGGTGGAGGCTGCCCGGCAGGGCGTTGCCGAGGCCGGCGGCTACGGCGCCCGGTACTTCACCACGGATAAGTCGATTTTTCATTTGTCTGAGAGTAAGTGCACGGTTTCAAAACGTGCAAAGGGTGCAAATCGTTGCAAAATCGGACAAAGGATGCAGAAACTCCAAGCTCAAAACTTGCGATGTATTGCCGATAAATGACGGTAAAACGTAACTTCCAAAAATTGAGGGAATCGCCCGGCGTGCGCTACGAATCAGTAGGCCGGGGGTTCGAGTCCCTTCCATCGCACCAAGAAAAACCAGTACACATTGTGTGCTGGTTTTTCTTTTTTGTTTGCGCGATGGAAGGGGCTCGAACAGGGCGGCGGCGCATAGCGCCGCAAGCAATCAGCCCAGTGCAACAACGACGACCGCAGCCTGCGGCTGAAACAGGGAGGAGTTGTTGGGGCCGCGTTCTGATTTTTCAAAGCCCTGCCAAGGGGCTGCAGAAAAATCAGCAAACGCAACCCGTAAGGCCCTGACCACCAGATTCCGCTGCGGTTCCAAACCTGTAGGAATGTCTACCGGGAGGCTGCCGCTAATTTTGCTTCACCCAATAATTCCCCTTTCGTAGTAACAGCGGATAACATGGATATCGGCTGCGTGGAGCTGCTGCTCCGGGATGGGAGTAAAATTTCCATTGACTGCACCGGGGTCGAGGATGCGCTGAATGTGACCATGGCGCAGAGATCAGAGTTGGATTACCTCATCTACAACGACCCGCTGGGCTATGCCGATTTGATTCTGAACGGTGACCCGGAGGAATATTTGAAGAATGCGGCCGGGAGCCATGGGTTAGAAATCTGAATGAATGCTGGACATTACCGCTTTTTTGAGCTGGTGATGTCCAGCATTTATTATTTGGTGTTGATCGATCAATTTTAATGGAATCTTTATACTTCTACAATTTTCTTTACGGCTCTTTTATCTATTCCATGCTAATCTTTATGCACACGGATAGGTAAAGGAGCTTTTATGATTCAATATCCTCGTTACAAGCGGCACCGTTTTTCTTCTTTTCAGGTTATTATTGCAGGTTTTGCGGCAGTTGATCTGGTGGGCGCATTGCTTCTGATGCTCCCGATCGCTGCACAGCAGCGGTGCGTCACACCGTTCCATGAGGCACTGTTTACCTCCACCTCCGCCCTTTGTGTGACCGGACTTGTGGTTCAGGATACCGGCAGCTACTGGTCGGCTTTTGGGCAAAGCGTGATCCTTCTTCTGATCCAGATCGGAGGATTGGGTGTCATTACGGTGGGCGCTGCCTTTGCGCTGCTTTCCGGGCGAAAGATCTCCCTCAAGCAGCGCAGCACGATGCAGGAAGCTACTGCTGCCCCGCAGATGGGCGGCATCGTGCGGCTGACAGGCTTTATTCTGCGGATCACCGCCCTGTTTGAATTGGTCGGTGCTGCACTGCTGCTGCCGACGTTCTGCGCCGATTATGGACTGCGCGGGATCTGGTACGCGTTGTTTCATTCCATTTCGGCGTTCTGCAATGCCGGCTTTGACCTGCTGGGAACAGAGGGTGCAAAATTTGTTTCGCTGACACGGTATGCAGGAAACCCATTGCTTACCACAGTGATCGCGGCCCTGATCGTCTTTGGCGGCCTTGGCTTTCTGACATGGGAGGACATTTGTACATATCGCCTTGATTTTCACCGTTACCGGATGCAGAGCAAGGTGATCCTTGTCACAACGGCATTTCTTCTGGTATTGCCGACGCTGTACTTTTATTGCTTCGAGTTCACGGCAGGCTCTGCCCGGCAGCGCATTTTATTGTCGATGTTTCAATCCGTTACCCCCCGTACTGCCGGTTTTAACACCGCCGATCTTGCTGCGATGGGCAGCACTTCACAGGCATTGATGGTGGTTCTGATGCTGTTGGGCGGTTCGCCCGGCTCTACGGCAGGCGGCATGAAAACCACAACATTTGCCGTTCTGCTGGCCAATATGTGGGCGACCTTCCGCCGCAGAGAAGATGCCGAATTTTTCGGGCGGCGCATAGATGGTTCTGCGGTCAAGAATGCTGCCACGATCGCAGGAATGTATTTGACGCTGTTCTTCCTCGGAGCCTTTGTCATTGCTGCGGCCGAGCAGCTGCCGATGTCGGTCTGTCTGTATGAGACTGCTTCGGCTGTGGCAACGGTAGGTCTGACATTGGGCATCACGCCGCAATTGGGCATCCTTTCGCAGGGGGTGCTGATCGCACTGATGTTTTTGGGACGTGTTGGTGGATTGACGTTGATCTATGCGGCATTTGGCAGCAGCCCTGCCCACTCTCGTCTGCCGCAGGAGAAAATCGCAATCGGATAAAGGAGACAAGTATGAAATCGATTCTTTTGATTGGGCTTGGCCGTTTTGGCCGCCATATTGCGCAGGAACTGAATGAGCTGGGTCATCAGGTCATGGCGATCGACAGCAACGAAGACCGTGTGAACGCCGTGCTTTCCTATGTGACGAATGCACAGATCGGTGACAGCACCAGCGAATACTTTCTGCGCTCCCTTGGTGTTGGCAATTTTGATGTGTGTATCGTAACCATCGGCGGCAATTTTCAAAACTCACTGGAAACAACATCACTGCTCAAGGAGCTGGGCGCAAAGCTTGTGGTCTCGCGTGCAGAGCGGGATGTACAAGCCAAGTTCCTGCTGCGCAACGGTGCGGATGAAGTGGTCTACCCGGAAAAGCAGCTGGCAAAGTGGGCAGCGATCCGATACAGCTCCGAACACATTCTGGATTATATCGAGCTGCAGGACGACCACGCCATCATGGAAGTGACCATTCCGCCGGAATGGATGGATCGCACGATCGGTGAGATCAATATCCGAAAAAAGTATAACATCAATATTCTTGCGCTGAAAAAAGACGGAAAGCTCGATATGAGCATTACGCCGGATACGCAGCTGTGCCGGGATGAAAGTATGCTGGTTTTGGGAAAATACGCATCGATCCAGAAGTGTTTCCGGCTCTGAAAAGATAGGACGGATCATATGGATGTCGTTTTGTTACTGATGGTTCTTGGAGTTATGTTGAGTGGTTTTTGGGCAGCAGATGCGCTGGATCACATGCGGAAGGAGATCCTTCAACAGGAAGGAAAAAGACGTGGCTGGTGGTCGTGACCATCAAATTGTGCTATACTGTGGGCAAGGCAGGTGATCTTTATGAATCAGAACGACCCACCCACTGAACATATTCTGGCGTGTCTGTCGTCCTCTCCCTCCAATGCAAAGATCGTGCGGACGGCAGCAACGATGGCAAAGGCGTTTGGAGGGACCTTTACAGCTCTGTATGTCCGGACTCCGGATTCGGATCAGATGGGACAAGAAGATCGTCGGCGTTTGCAGCAGCACATTCGTATGGCAGAGCAGGCAGGTGCCGACATTTCTACGATCTACGGGGATGACATTCCGCAGCAGATCGCAGAGTTTGCCCGCATCTCCGGCATTACAAAAATCGTACTGGGGCGCTCCAGCGTACATCGCCGCCATTTCTGGAGTGGACCGTCACTGACTGAAAAATTGACGCTGACTGCGCCCAATCTGGATATTTATATCATCCCGGATGCAGCAGTTGAGCAGGATTACGGCTCTGGCAGAAGGCTGTTTGCCCGTTCCATCGTCCCATCGTTCCGTGATCTGCTGATTACGGCAGGGATTCTAGCCTGCATCACGGTGATTGGATTCTTGTTCCTGCAACTGGACTTTGCGCGCTACAATATCATTATGTTCTATATGTTGGGTGTTTTGCTCACGGCTCTTACAACATCTGGCTATTCCTGCGGCGTTTTGGGTTCGATCGCCAGCGTTGCGCTCTATAACTTCTTCCTGACGGAGCCAAGACTGACATTCCATGCCTATGATCCGGGGTATCAAATCACCTTTGTGCTGATGCTGACTTCTGCCATCGTCACCTGTGCGCTGACGACCCGATTGAAAGATCAGGCAAAAATGTCTGCACAGGCGGCGTTTCGGACGAAGGTGCTGTTTGATACCAGCCGGCTTTTGCAGAAAGCGACCAACGAAGACGAAATTTTATCCCTGACGGCAGCGCAGCTTACCAAACTGCTAAACCGGAACCTGATCGTGTATCCAGAGCAGGATGGTTCTCTTGGACAGGGGCAAATTTTTAACACAGTGGAAGAAAGCAGCCGACTCAGTTTTGATTCTGCGCCGGAACGCAGTGCCGCTGAGTGGTGCTTTGCAAATAAGAAGCGTTCGGGTGCATCAACGGATTACTGCACCGATGCAAAAGGACTGTACCTTGCGATTCGTACAGGCAGCGGTGTGTTTGGTGTTATCGGCATCGACCTGTCGGAACGCTCCATGGATGCGTTTGAAAACAGCGTCCTGCTGTCGATCCTTGGTGAATGCGCATTGGCAGTGGAAAACCGTCGCATTGCGCTGGAAAAGGAGCAAGCCACTGTTCATGCACAGAATGAACAGCTCCGGGCAAATTTGCTGCGAACCATTTCCCATGATCTTCGGACGCCGCTGACCTCCATCTCAGGCAATGCAAGTAATCTGCTCTCCAATGCGGAAACGCTGGATGCAGAAACACGGACAAAGATCTGTACGGATATTTTTGATGATGCACAGTGGTTGATCGGTCTGGTGGAAAATTTGCTTTCTATCACCCGCATTGAGGATGGGCGGATGAATCTTCAAATCTCTCCGCAGCTCATGGATGAGGTGGTCGAGGAAACGCTGCGGCATATCAGCCGAAAAAGCAAGGAGCATATCATAACAACGACTTATTCGGATGAAATTCTTCTTGCCGACATGGACGCACGGCTTATCATGCAGGTCATTATCAATCTGGTGGACAACGCCATCAAATACACGCAGAAAGGCTCCCGGATCAATATTTCTGCGTATGCAAAAAACAGTAATATCGTGGTAGATGTATCCGATGATGGCCCCGGTATCCCGGAGCAGAATAAAGCGCAGGTCTTTGAAATGTTCTTTACCGGGCAGAATCAGATTGCAGACAGCCACCGCAGTCTGGGGCTGGGACTTGCGCTCTGCCGGACGATCCTTGCAGCTCATAAAGGTACCCTGACTCTCCGGGATAACGAACC
>OLRO01001460.1_pt1 | contig 13313 bp, 22 predicted proteins | sample 1673131 | NCBI WGS metagenome assembly OLRO01 (sample SAMEA3136757, study PRJEB25190) | human gut metagenome | biome: human gut; feature: human-associated habitat; material: faeces | place: Austria | collected 2013 | reverse complement strand
CATTTTCAGTTTCATGAAAATAAGAAAGAGGCTCCTGTGCCATTACGGAAACAGGAGCCTCTAAAATCATTGATAAAGCCAAGAGTAAGCCAACTATACGTAATCTGAACAAATACATAAATATCCCTCCAAAAAATTACTGATTATTGTTTTTATGGAAATGTTCATATAGTAATGCAACCAATCAACTAATTGCCGCAAGAAATAGACAAACACACTGGTACAGAAAAAATCTTGATAGAAAAACCGTGGAATTCGAATTAGAGGTCCTATCAATTGTAGAAGCACAGACAAAGTCATACAAGACACAACAATTTTAATAGCTATACCAGTATAAAATCTTCCATAATAACATCACACTAAAGAATTAATGATTAACTCTTCTGAATTTGTGTAGTAACTCAATTATAATTAAAACAATCAATGTGCTAACTACAAATGCAATGTAAGCAAATCCTGGAATACTTAATAAAACACTGATCGAGAAAAGCAATCGCAGATGCGTAAAAGCGCTCAGAACTCCAGTAATAATTGAGCAAACTGTTAAATGTAAAACTAAATGTAAAAATCGCATATTAACCTCTGTAATATGAATAAGCCCTATGCTCATCAAAATATTTAATAAACTCCGAGATCTCGTGCAGTGCATTTGCATCCGGCAAACACTCTCGTGGCAAATCTGTAATTGCCCCTTCAGAGTTGGCGAAAAATACAATGTGTTCAGCAGCTTTAAACAAACTCTCAAGTGAATTGTGATACTTTGATAAGCAAATATAAAAAATTGTAATCATTTTTCAACTGCAGCAATTCAGTAACTATTGGTGCCAAAAGTTGATATCTATCATTTATATCGAGAACGTTTAAAGATAAAACTTCTGGTAATCTAGTAACAAGAGTTAGCTGCTCTATTGAGAAAACTGACTTGTTTCTCCACTCTCGTTCAGAAGATAAAACAGAACAATACACTAATGGGTGATCTATTTTCTCTAACAAATGATTCTGTAAATACCATGTTTTACCAGACCCAGTGCATCCATATAAAATACAAATCATTTACAGCCCTCCTTATAAGCATCAAATAACTTCAAAGCTGCAAGTGTGAAGCCATCTGATATTCCACCGTTTGCAATAAAATGATTTATAGTCTCATATGAAATGAACTCAAGAGATCCAATACCTTCATATCCAAACTTTTCAATTACATTCTGAGCCTTACAAAAGTACACATCTGCTGAACCAGCCAAGCAACCACTATCTGCAATAATCGATCCCAAAAACTTAATGCTATTTCTATCAATAGTTGCTGATAATTCTTCTCTGCACTCTTTAATTACATTATCTGGGCCAGAAATATTTGGTTCTCCGAATCCTCGTGCAAATTCCGCTTCATCGGATCACCGATTCCGCTAGCAACGGATCAGTGTTTCCGGTTGTAACGGAACACTTTTCCGCTTCGTCGGATCACGCATTCTTATAAAGTGTTATAGTTTTTTCGTAGTCATTATTTTTAGATTACGAAAGGAGGCATTTTTATGCAGGACTACAACACTATTATTGGTGCTATTCAGATGCGTCTGAATAAGTGCCCAACCAGATCTGTTATGGATCGTTTTCGAATCGGATCAAGCACTCTTAACTTGATCATGAGTCGATATAAGGCTCTTGAGCTCACCATTGACGAGCTTGAAGCTATGTCACCAAAAGAAGTAGAGAACCTCTTTTACCCACAGAAAAATCTTCAACGCAAAGAAGTTCCACTTCCAGATTTTCAGTATTACTATGATCGTATTCATGCCCCAAACAGTAGAGTAAATATTTCATTCTGTTGGCTGGATTACAAAGAAAAGAATCCAGATGGATATGAAAAATCTCAGTTCTATGAATACTATCAACGTTTTGTTCAGGAAAACTATGGTGGCACAAAAATTTCAATGGCGGTAAATCGCAAGCCTGGTGAAAAGATGTACATCGACTGGGTTGGCGACCAGCCTGGACTTCTGACGGATGTTACAACCGGTGAAATTATGAGAGTTCACATCTTTGCCACAACATTAGGCGTGAGCAGTATGATCTATGCAGAGGCATTTCCAAATGAAAAGCTACCTTGTTTTATCGAAGGCTGTGTACATGCGGTATCCTTCTATGGTGCAGTTGCTAAACACTTTGTCCCGGATAATCTAAAAACAGCTGTTACGAAGCATACAAAAGATGATCTTGTATTACAGTCAACCTTCTCTGATCTGGAAGACTTCTATGATACGATTGTGCTCCCACCACCGGCTCGTAAGCCTAAGGGAAAACCAACGGTCGAGAATCATGTGCGTTTCCTTGAAACACATCTTATAGAAAAGTTAAAAGAAAAGATTTACACATCCTTTGAGGATTTGAATGCTGATATCAAAAAGATAGTAGCCGTCCTCAATGCGAGACCTTTTCAGAATCAAGCTTTTTCCAGACAAGAAATGTTTATCAAGTATGACAAACCATGTATGAAACCACTGCCAGGCGGAGAATACACAACTTGTGATTACAAAGCAGTACTGAAGGTGCCTAATAATTATCACATCGATTATGACGGCCACTACTACTCTGTATTGTATACTTACTGCGGAAAACCAGCAATCCTTAAGGCTACACCTTCTGAGATTCGTATCTGTGATCAGTACAACCGTCTGATCTGCACGCACAGAAGATCTTATAAGGATTTTCCGTTGTACATAACTACGGATGAGCATATGCCTCCGGAACACCTTTATTATCAGGAAATCAATTCGAAAGATGGAAACTATTACAGGCGCTGGGCGTCTGTGTTCGGTCCTTCCATGTCGGAATTGATTGATCGAATCCTAAAATCTTCTAAACACGAAGAGCAGGCATTCAATGCATGTGCCGGGATACTACATCGAGTAAAAGCAATCCCTAAAGGCATTGCAGAAGAAGCCGCTCGTAAATGCATTGAAATGAACTCCTGTCGCTACTCGACGTACAGGCAGGTGCTTAAAAAGATGGAGTGCGATGAGCATCCAGAATCATCACCGGAATCACTTCCATCTCATGAAAACATCAGAGGAAAGGATTACTACAAGTAAAGGTGAATGATTATGGCCTATAGACAGAAAGAATACAATTATAACGACAAACTTACAAAGGATCAAAATCTTCTTATGGACAAACTCTATAAGATGCGTATGTCCGGCATGGCAGAAGCTTTTGAAAACCAACTTATGAATCCGAATTCGGGATTAGAGAGCTTTGAAACAAGGTTCTCTGAAATCATCAACCATGAGTGGTCAGGGAGAGAAAACAAGAAGTTCAATCGGCTCTTAAAACAAGCAACACTAAAATATCCGGCAGCTGACCTTGATAGTTCTCTTTATGATCCAGAGAGGCAGTTAAACACACATGTTATTGAATTACTGGCCAAAGGTGATTGGATTGATGAACCGAACAATCTTTTGATTACAGGTGGAGCAGGAGCTGGCAAAACGCATATTGCATGTGCACTTTGCGTCACAGCACTACATCAAATGAGAACTGTTAAATATATCCGTGCGAATTATCTGCTTCAAGAATCCGCCCATGCGCATAGTGAAGATAATTACTATGAGTATTCAAACAAGATGGCCGGTTATGATCTTCTTGTTATAGATGATTTTGGCTTGATGGACTTAAATCTCGACAAGTGCCGTGATCTCTTTGAAATCATCGAAGCTAGAGATTGCCGAAAATCAACAGTCATCATCTCGCAGATGCCAGTAGCGAACTGGTACCAATTGTTTGGTGATAACACATATGCAGATGCATGTCTCAGCCGCATGACCTCTAAAGCATATCGATTAGACTTTCCAGGTCGCGATAGACGTGTAGAAAGCAAGTAACTTTATTAACCAACAGGGCAATGATCCGTTCCTAGCGGAACAGCGCTCTGCTCATGCGGAGCGAGTGCTCTGTTTTTGCGGAATATGCAATCCTCGTGGCAGCTCAAGTTGCTCTTTACGTATAGCATGTCGAAAAACCCTTTCAAGTACAATTTTATTGTTATACTCTACGAGGCACACAACGGCTCCTTTTTCAACAGTTGGGAGTAATCTTTCATAAGCAAAGTCCTCCCCATTCACACCAGCAATAAGATCAACAACCATTAAATGAAATGGACTTTTATAAACAACACCAAGCTGTTTATTAGTACTTTCCATGAATGCTAGCATTCGTTGCTTGTCAGTGACAATAGATAAAACTGGACTCTGTGTAAATGCATTTGGCCTCTCCTGCATTAAATCAAAATAATCAGCTAAACATTTATCATTCCATTTTCCCATAATTTAATTACCTACTTTCTAGTATTAAGCTAAACATTTTTCTGATAATACTAAACTGTTGATTTCGCGCTTGTTTGCTTTAATTTTAGTTATTGTTGGTATAAAAGACTCACCAAAAAACAAAGCCTGCAAGCAGTCAATGGAACGACTTAAACGTTCCTCCGAGACAAAAAGTTGAATTTCTGCAGTATGCCTCATTTGCAATCCATGAATAACTGAATTATATCTTGGATGCGTAATCTTTTTGAAATTATAATCTTCAAGTATCACCAATGCTTTTCCAGTTGATGACACTGGGACTGTAACTTTAAAAACCTGTGGCAAATCAGCATTTTTATGCAAATCAAACAAAATAACCTCCTAACGTGAAAAAATTAATAATACATGAATTTTAGGTAAACAACCTAAAATAAAAGAAGATGCTAGCTATTAAGCTAACATCTTCTGAAATAATTATTCTGATCAAAAATTAAGTTTCTGTGGTGTATCAGGCAATTCTAAGTAAGAAGTGAAAGACTTCAAAGACTCCAGTGTTTCTTTGGAAAATTCAAACTGAGCAAGAAGCTCATAAAACTTTACCATATTAAGTAATAACCGTAATTTGTCATGATAAAAATACTCTGGGCTCAAATGAGCAAGACTATGCCTAGCATTCATAAAAGGAATACAAGCATCATGATAATCATAGCGCGGTTTCCTAGAACTAAGGAAACCATAAATATGCCCCTGTGTTACCTTCTGACCATTTAATGCTGAAACATTTGCATTCAGATAAAAGTATGAATAACACAAACAATACTCATACATTGCAATAATAATTTCAAATAATGCTGCAAAAGAGAAATGGTGCTTGCAGTTAAGCACCATTTCTTCTATCACACTTAAGTATTTGGCATATCGTTTTTATCAACATCTTTATATTCAGGCATTGATGACCTCCTTACAGCTATGCAACTCAAAACCTCTAAAGCTTGATGAATCCTCTGGTGCCATCCAAACACAAAATCTGTTATCTTCATCCTCAACATCTGAAAAGTCATAAAGATCCCATATAGGTTTAGTAAATTCAGAATTCTGCTCACCAGCAAAAACAATATCGCCGCATGGATGCTTTGCCTCAAAATCCAATCCGGGTGTGTAAACAGCCTTCTTAATACCGTACTTTCGCATCTGTTCAATAATTTTTTCTTTATTTGTCATGATAAACACCTCCAACTAATTAAAGTCTAGCACAATAAAAACACTAATGCAATTGCTTGGTAGTCTGCTTACTAAAATTGGAAACAATAATGTTAAAAGAACACTACCTCCAAACTCAATCAATAAACTCAGCACCAATCAGTACACGTCCATAATCAGCCTCCTGAATACGACGAACAACAGCTCTCCTATTACTTATGCAACCTGCAATCCCTAGAATCTCTTCCGGAATAGCCTAAGTCAAATTCAAACTAAAGTGGATTCCTGGCAATAATTCCGATCCTTCAGCAACATACAAAGAAACACCTGTGGAACTAATATCTTTTGTATTTACAGGAAATGGCATATGTTTGTCAACAAATGCAAGACCACCAATGCTACATGAAATCCTTTGAGTCTTTCTTCTGCTAACTAAAACATTATTCGTCTCGCAGGTTAAAAGAATCTCACAAGGGTAATCAGTCTTTGTGACAAAAACATTCTCAAATACGCATGCATTGCCATCATTAGGTGCATAAACATTCACAGCTACTGAAAAGAAATCTAGCTGCGAAAAGTCATTTTCCTGTAGCGTGACATACAGTAAAGCTTTTCCACACTCATCTTTGCAACCTTTTTGTATAACACCAAGAATAACCTTTAATTTTTTATCTGCAGTGAAATCTAAGATAATCTCAGATCCTGGTTTCATTTCACAAATTTTCACGCAATAAACTCCTTTTTAAATGACAGTGAACACTATCGTTCATTGCCGTGCAATTGTCCAAATGCACGAAACCGCTGTATTTCTTTTACAAAACACAGCGGTATTTCAAAACACTCAAAAGAAGAAGATTCGTTTGCGTAGTTCTACAAACTGCGCAAACAGAAGTACAAAAGATTATATTCAGCATTTTAGTCGACAGACTAATGTGCTGAATTAGCATACTGCGGAAAAACAGTATACTAAAACAGTGTAGTAGCTGTTACACTACTGCACCGTGAATTTTACTTGTAGACAGTTAATTTACAATCGTCAAAAGACAAATTCCATGTTACATTGCATGCACGCTCCTCATCAGTTAAGTATGAATTCATCATATCACTCTTGACATTCATAAACTCAGTAAGGGCGCGTGCCTGAAGATCATTAAACCCACTAAAGGTCGGATTATTGATAATGGTGTCTTTGGCATCCATGGAATGCTTTTCAATAATTGTTGAAACAATATCTGTAATTGCATTGTAGGCAATTTGTGTCTTTTTAATTTTACCGCACAGTTCCTTGTCAATCACTTCTGTGCGCTCAACCTGCTTAACATCTTTAGCAAATGTAATGTCTAAAATTCCAGTGGTGTAATCAAGCTTCCAATCTGTAACCACAGAACCATCAGGAACCCTGCCGGCATCTTCAACATAGGTTTTAAGCATATTCTGTTTTAAAGAATCCCACTCCTGCATTGCTTCTGCAGCACGCTTAAGTAATGATACAAAAAGAACTGTCTGTGTTAAAGTGTCCTTAAGATTCATTGCATGTGTTTCAAGCAGATTGATAATAACACTTTTCTGTGACTGAAAATTGATATCTGCCACGCGGATATCATCACAAGTATCCTTATCAATTGTTATCTGCTGCTTTGTATTCTCGAACTTCAGTATCTGATTCATTTACGTACCCTCCTAATGATTTAACTAAATTAACTAAGTAGTTGTATTCTTCTTCGCCTATAATTGGTACAGCCCACTGCTTTGGAACCCAAAGGTCAAAGACTTTCGGAATTTTATACTTTTTATAGTACTGATTCCAGTAATAAACATTTGCTAAAACTCTGCCTCTGTGAGTCTTACAAATATTTGTATCACGATGATCAGCGGTACCATACTTCTGATAATTCCAAGCTGAGCACCAAGAGCATCCCTCCGCAATTGGACAATAGAAGCACTCGTCTGTAGACTGCGTTCGTCTGTCAATAGCATTTAAACAAGCAACACAATCTTTGTCTTTCTGGCATGTAGCAAGACCAGTATGCACATTACCAATTCTCATAGGTGCTCTACTAGCACCAAGACTACTCTCCATGTAACGAATGCATGGGAAAAGCCAGCCATCTGGATCCATACTAAGCATGGAACCTGTACCGCCACACCAATTCTGCAGATCAGTTTCTTCTTTTGGATGCCCTAATGTAGACTGATATAATGAACAATCTAAAAGCTTGTACTTATTATCAGAAAGCATAAAGTCAGCAAACTTCTTCATTAAATGATATAGCTGTCCTGCCTGCTCATCAGTCCACTCTGCTTCATACACACAATTGGCATTGACCTCTGTATAACCAAGCCCAACGATATGCATCAAAGCATCATAAATGTATGGAAGATTGTCTGGTGAAATAGTGATCTTGCTTCCCATGTAATACCCTCGATTCATCCAGTCCTGGGTAGCGTACTCTGCAAGATCATAACTTCCTCTGCCATCTGGGAAAACGCGGCAAGCATCATGCAGTTCCTTATTACCATCAAGGGTAACTGAAAAACTAATACAGTCCTTATTCTTCTGTAGAAATTTCTGAACTTTTGGATCAGTATACAGTACACCATTACTACAGATACTAATGCAAAACTTATCTGCCCACGGATGATTTAACTCGATTGTACGTAATCTGAAATAATCGACAATCTGATCAATTAAATCAACCTCAAGGAAAGGCTCGCCGCCAATAAATTCAATAACAATACCAGGAGAGTTCTTTACGCTGACATACTCGCTAAAGCCGTCCTCACCTGAAAGAAGTTTATCAATAAATAATTTTGCGTCTTCAAACTTCATTCTCCTAACGCTCTTGTTGATCTGATAACAGTAGGTGCAAGCCAAGTTACACTTATCAGTAACCTGGAAAGTAACAGTTCTAGTAAGTATATGATCCGGCCCCATAGTAGCTGAACCTTCTGATGCATCCGGATAACACTTAGCAATAAAATCTGTGAAACTCGTAAACTTTCTTTGAACAGTATTTGGATCTATCAAATACTGTTCATCTGGAACAATGGCTTCTTTACTGGTAAGCACTAAATGTCTGTAATTATCAGAAAACTGAAAAGATGACTCTTTAACATGTTTCCCTGCAACCAAATCAATAACACTTTCCATAACAGCGCTAGACTTAAAGTAAGCAACAGAAAAGTCTGACAACAAATTCTGATAATGATCTGAGTTAAGCCAATCATCAGTAGAGTCATTTAAATGTTGATCCAGCATAAAAACGACCTTGTTTTGCGCCATTCTAGCTTCAAACTCCATCTTCTGAATAGCTAATGCGAGATCTTCTCGCAAGTACACATCTAATGTAAACATTCAATTTTTTCCTTTCTTTATTTTATGAAATAAATCATTATTCTTATATAAATAGTGCACAATACTATTCAAGGTAATAAATTTTCTAATATCATGAATAAATTAAAATGAGTGATAGCTTTTACACTATCACTCACTAAATCAAGTTGTTGAAACTGTTAAGCCTCCAGCGCACCCTGTGCCGCAAGAAGCAGTGCACGTCTGTAGGCAACCATTACACATTCCAATACAACTTCCAATGCACAAACCAGTGCAAGCTGCTCTGCATGATGAAGATTCTGGTGAGATACCAACAGACTCGCCAGCAGCACGTCTTGCATTAATTGTTGTTTGCGTTTCTCCATTAAACTGTTCTTGAGAAAGCCGATCAGTCTCTGTGATAAGATTACCATTCCAAGTTTTAGGAATAGGATTTCCTGTGACTGTTGACTCCAACCCTGCAATATCATATATCTGTAATAAAAGGTCTACTGTCTTTCTTCCGTACTCGGAATAAATCTTATCATCTTTTGTTGGTGTGTGAATAAAATCATACTCACCACCAGCAAATTGGGAAACTGAACCATAAGCACGAGATGGAGTCCATAAACGGTTTGATGGTCCTGAACCATTACGACGCTGCATCTCTGCTTTTATCTTGGCTTTCAGGGTAACTAATTCACTTCGACTTAGACCCATTGAAACCTCCATTCTTTAAGCGTAAGCTGATGTATTACAAGAAGTATAACAGCCATTACTGCAACTTCCATTGCAACCTCCGCAATTACTACAACCATTACAACTTGAGCAGCCTGTACTACAGCTGCCTTGGCAGTGCCCTGTACAAGTATTCTCACAATCATTTGCGCATGTCCTTGTGCAAGTTCCTAGGCACATTCCTGAGCATGTAGAATCGCACCCGGTACAGGTACCAAAACAAGTATTATTACATGTATTCCTGCATCCAGTACAAGTACCTGCACAGGTACTATTACAACCCTGACACTGTCCACTACATGATCCATCACAACCATCGCACGTTCCAGAGCAAGTGTCAGAGCATGTACCAGCACAATTAGTGCATGTACCATGACAGCTGCATGTTGCGCCATCAACTTCAGCAGTCTTATCAATCGTTATAGCAACTGCTAAGGCTAATGTAGATACAGTTACAGTCTTTACAGCCTTTTTTAAGATATCATTATTATTTTTTAGTCATTTTAATCTCCTCTTAATGAGGAAACTAAATTATGCATAAGCACTTGAATTACATGATGTATAGCACCCAACACTGCAGCTACCATTGCAGCCACCACAATTAGAGCAGCCATTGCAATTTGAACAACCTGTAGAACATCCACCTTGGCAATGCCCAGTGCATGAATTCTCGCAGTTATCTGCACATGATCTAGTGCAAGTTCCTTTACAACCACTATAACAGCCATCATAGCAATCATTTGCACAATCTACAACGCAGCCAGTTTGACAACCCGTATCACAACCGTAAGAGCAAGACCCACCACATCTACCGCATCCGTCACTACATGCACCCGCACAAAAATTACCGCAAGCACATCCACTGGATGAACCTCTAGCAGAACCACCACAATTTCCAGAGCAATCAGCACCATCAGCCTTTGCAATTTCAGGGGCTATAGTAGCTACTACAGCTAATGCTGATGATGCGATAGTTACTGCTTTTACAGCCTTTTTTAATTTATCATCTTTAACCATTAAAACTCCTTTCAGAGAAACTAAAGATGTTGAAAATTAAGCGTAGGCTGACGAACTGCAGGAAGTGTAACATCCGACTGAACAGGAACCATTGCAACCACCGCAGCTAAAACAACCGTTGCATGAAGTACACCCAGTTGAGCAACCGCCTTTGCAATGACCAGTACATGAATTTTCGCAATTATCGGCACATGTCCTAACACAAGATCCAATGCATGAAGTTTCACAGTTGTCAGCGCATGTTCTTACACAAGATCCGGTACAACCATCACAAGAGTGGTCACAACCATTACATCCGCCAATACAGCCACTTTTACAATCCCCAATGCAACCTCCAGAGCAACTACTGTCGCAGTCATTAGAACATACACTGTCACAACCATGACTGCAACCGCCCATACATGCAGTACATTGGCCTGAGCATCCATTAACGCAAGAGCTATTTCCTGAAGATTGACTGGACGTACTCACACAAGATCCAATACAGCCGCCAATGCAAGTGCCAATGCAGTCTGCATTGACAACTTCTTTATTTTCATCAACAGTAGCAACCACTGCCAGTGCTAAACCTGCTACTGTACAAGTGCTTACTACTTTCTTTAGCTTCTCTCTATTTTTATTCTTATTGTTTTGATCCAAAGTGAACGAGCTACTCTCTCTCTCTCTCTCTCTCTCTCATAATATTTACCTCAGAAGAAAAGCTAAAGATGACTTAAAATTTATGCATACGCACTTGCATTACAGGAAGTGTAACAGCCAACTTTGCATGAACCGTTACAACCACTGCAAGACTGACACCCATTACACGATGTGCATCCAGTTGAGCAACTACCTTTGCAATGTCCTGTGCAAGAACTTTCGCAACTGTCAGCACATGTTCTAATGCATGATCCAGTGCAAGTTCCTGTACAACTATCAATACAACCGCCAGAGCAGCCTCCTGAACAGTCATTAGAACAACTATCACCGCAACCCGAACAGCCTCCAATACAACCTCCAGAGCAACCTCCTGAACAGTCATTAGAACAACTGCCCCCACAACCACTTGAACAACTATCACCGCAACTAGTGCACTCTCCACGACATGTAGTAGTGCAACTATTACATGCCGTACAATAACCCGTACAACCGACAGTGCAAGCACTGCCACAACTAGCACAATTCAAAGAGCAAGTAGTGCAACTTGTACAACCCTGACACCCCGAACAATTACACCCTGCAAATGCAACTTCGGCTTCTTGATTAACAGTTTCAGCTACGGCTAAAACTGAACATGTTGCAGTGCCAACATTTATTACTTTCTTTAGCTTTTCTTTATTTTTGTTAGTTAAATTGTTATCATTATCTGGAGAGCTGTTGATCTCTCTCTCTCTCTCTCTCTCTCTCTCTCTCTCTCTCATTTGATCCCTCAATAAGAAAAACTAAAGATGACTAATGCTGACTAACTATAAGAAGATGCATTGCATGATGTGTAGCATCCTGTACTGCAACTTCCGTTGCAACCGCCGCAATTACTGCAACCATTACATGAAGTACATCCAGTTGAACAACTACCTTTGCAATGTCCTGTACATGAATTTTCGCAATTATCAGCGCACGTCCTGACACAAGATCCTGTACAGGTGCCGATGCAGTCATCTTGACAATCTGCTTTACACGTTCCTGTGCAGTTGTATGAACAGCTATAACCGCAACCAGAGCAACCACCAGTGCAACCCCCAGAACAGCCGCCAGTACAGTCGAGTGAACAACTATCACCGCAACCAGAACAGCTGCCAATGCAACCAACACAATTACTGTCACAATTAGAACTACAAGCATATCCGCACCCATCAACACATGTTGAGCAATTAAATGTGCAATAACTATCGCAGCCATTACAGCTTGCATAAACAACTTCAGCCTGCACATTAATACTGGCGACCACTGCAGTAATTGCTATTCCTGTAGCAACTGCTTTCTTTAGTTTTTCTTTAGTTTTTTCTTTCCTTTTACTATTTACCGAGTACCCCCCCCCGATTACACCAGTAATCGGAGAAGTATTTTTGTTATCATTCATAGAAATTACCTCTAATCATCCCAAACAGAAGCTGTGGCAGACCAAGCTGATCCATTCCAGTACTTCATCACACCACGACCACCATGGGAAGTATCAATCCAAAGTTTACTTTTATTAGCTGGTGCTGAATTGCCAATACAAACACCACCACCGCCACCTGCTAAGTTATCCTTAACTGTGGTAGCTGCATTAGTAGTTGTTAACGTTGACTTGGCCAGTAAAAGCAGACCAAGTGCACCTAAAGATGTTTTCTTTAAAAAGTCCAAACGACTGATTTTTTCAGTTTCTACATTTGATGTACTCTCATCTTTCATCTAAAGAATCCTCGTATAATAAGTGTATAGCCAGTAGAAATGATGGTTATGCACTTATCCTTTCTATAAATTTATAGATGATCTGAGACACCTGGGATAAACCCTTTCCATCTCATCTACATTGGTTATTAGTTTCATAGGTTATTCTGTGGTATGATATCAGCAGAGTCTGATGTCTAGAGGCACTGCTTTTAATCCTTTCAGCCCGGTCTCCGGTGCCTGCTTATGGAGCTTGCAGCCTGAATCATATGTCACATTCCGCTTACACAGATGTTTCATCCCCTGGCGTACAGCACCAGCAAAAGAGCTGCCAGGGTGCATGCTTATTACGCGAGGTTTCGGTCAGCATATGATTCCCAGGATAAACCTTTTTC
>OLRO01001459.1_pt1 | contig 13330 bp, 10 predicted proteins | sample 1673131 | NCBI WGS metagenome assembly OLRO01 (sample SAMEA3136757, study PRJEB25190) | human gut metagenome | biome: human gut; feature: human-associated habitat; material: faeces | place: Austria | collected 2013 | reverse complement strand
TTTGTCGCTTTGCAAGCAAAATCCCACTAAACCCTATAGGTTGCGGATTTGAGGAAAAAGATGATTTTTGCCGCCAAAGATGGCGGGAACCCCTATCGTGCTGAATCAGCACCACTCAACAAGAAAAAAAGGATGCCGGAGGCTACCCCCACTTCTAAAGCCCTACGGCACACTAGATATAAGTATAAGTAAAAGAATTAATAAAACACAAACGATATGAAACATTTCATCATCAAAAACGGTTGCAAAGTGGTTTGTATCTCAGCCATCGCACTCTCTTCGCTTTCATCATGCATGAAAGACGATCTGACGAATTGTCCTGCACCTAAGGTGTCGCTCAAGTTCGATTATACATATAATGTTGAGAACGCTGATGCTTTCTCCCAGGAAGTGAAAAACCTCAACGTCTATGTTTTCGATAAAAACGGTAAATACTTCGATACCTATACGCAGTCTGCCGACAAATTCGAAACGGGTCACAGCATGGACATCACAGACTTACAGGAAGGCAAATACACCTTCGTCTGCCTGGCTCGTGACAAGAAACCTACAGGTAGCAGAGCCGACGGTGACGACGAGATGGAGTTCAGCTTCACCCAACTCACACCAGGTGTTTCTACCATCAACGACCTGCAGGAGGAAATGGGAAAGAAAGACGGAGAGGCTTCTGTCAACAACAAGAAGTTCACCGCTCTCTACACCGCCCAGACATCTCTCGACTTCAAGGGCAAGAAGGACACATCCGGCAAACTGAGTCTGATGAAATGTACCAAGACCTACCGCATCGTGATGCTTCCTTACGATAACGAACAGCAGGGATTCGTGGCAGAAAACTTCGACGTAAGAATCAAGGGTTCGGCTGCCCTCCTCGACTACAAGGGCGACAAGGTAAAGGATGCCAATGGAGTAGAACAGAACAAGCCAATCACCTACGTGCCTTACGACGAGAAACTGGTGGTTAACACCGACGGCAATACTGAGGTAGATGGTGAAAAAATCGACAAGGCTTTGGTTTACGACCTGTCTTCTTCCAGAATGTTCGAGCGCAAGAACGATGTAAGCACCCGCAACACCGACAGTAAGGAGTACAACGACAAGCGAATCGTAATCACCGACAAGCGCACAGGCAAGGAAATCTTCAACCACTCACTGCCATGGTTCCTCGCTCTCTGCGGCGAGCGCACCGACAAGGGCTGGGAGGATCAGGAATACCTCGACCGCCAGGATCACTACACCCTCGTATTCTACGTTCCAAGTCCAGGTTCCGACTACCACATGGATGCTAGAATCAAGGTGAACGGCTGGGTTCTCAATCTGCAGAATGCAGACCTCGGATCCAAATAAGGAAACAGTGCTACCCACACTGTATAGAGAGAAAGAAAAGTATTAAGTATAAGTAAAAGATTAAAAAGATGAAACGCTATAACTCAACTTTGATCAAGATGACACGCCGGCTAGGCATGGCTATCGCAGCCTTGCTCATGTTGAGCACAATGGCATCTTGTTCAGAGCAAGATTCGCAGGCACCTGCAACTGGCGATGAAGCTTACCTCAACCTGAGCTTCTCTACCGCCAGCACCACGACTTCCAGAGCGAGCAGAGCTGGGGACATCGGAAACAACGAGACTCAGGCTAATCCTAACGCTGAGAGCGACATTCATAGCATCAAGGTATGGGTGTTTAAATCAGGAACAGGAGCAAGCGCCAATCCGATTGCTTACAAGGAAGATAGACCTACTGCTGTTGGCGGAGGTACCGCCAACGGCACCTACACGCTGAACTTGAGATTCTTGCGTAAGATCAACGGTGAAGAACTCGAAAAAATCGACCTCTATATTCTGGCAAACTCAGAGAGTACCAATATGGCAGAGAAGCTGAAGGGCAAGGATTTACGCAGCATTACCCGTGCAGACCTGCAAGGTGTAACCTTCGATGATCCATTCGGCATTACCACAGATGGCAAGGCTCAGACTACAAAGGTTCCGGAAAGCTTGGGTCTCCCTATTTCCCGTGCCATTACCAACATAGAAATAGCCGACCACGTAGCAGATACAGAGATTGAGGCAAAGAGCAAAGGAATTTCGATTCCTCTGGTTCGCGCCGTTTCCAAGCTTCACTTCTATTTCGCCCGCAAGGCTGGTGAAGAAGCCATGACCGGAAATGTGAAGGTAACAAGAATTGAAATAGATGGAAACACCTTCCCTAAAGAAAGCTATGTCTTCCCTGATGAAGAGGTTTATGCAACAGCTGATGCCAACAAGGCTGCAACAAGCAATAAGTATGGAACTCCGTCTTATGTTCCTACTACCCTCAAGCTTGACGGTGTAGAAAATACAGGAATCAAGGAAGTGGAAGACCCTCTGATTTATACGCGTGGAGATACCGAAACTGCTCAGACATATATGAACCGTATGAATACAGAAATCGGCGGACATGATTTGAGTTATCTTCGTGAAACCAACAAGCCTATCACAGGTAAGATTTACTATCAGTTGGCAGAAGACGGCAGCGAAAAATTCCGGGAATTCACCATCCCATCTGAAGACAAAGCTATCCGCAACCGAGAGCTCGTAGTTTACGGCTACTTCCTCCAGGGTGGAGCCCTCTGCCTCGACTGGCAGGTAATGCCTTGGAACGTGGTAACTTCTGAAATTGGCTGGAACGGTGCAAATTGCCAGATGTTTGCATGGCAGACACCATCCACAAATGAAACTGAATTTACACCGAATCCACAGGGAGGCGACGCAGAAGGTCTCTACTGTCTGGTAAACTATCCTAGATACCAGGATGAAGACCATGAGGTATTGGAATATAAGCAATCAGGAGCAGCCTTCTATATCAAGGTAGATGGTCCTACCGGACTGGTCTGGAAAGCACATCTCACCAACCCTACTGATTTCGCTTTCAACTATGGTAAATCTACAGATAAGACCAACTGCGTTTCTACAGGCATCGCCCGAAAAGATCCTTATCAGATCAAGGTAGAAGCCAAGAATGCATGGACAAACGGTACATCATGGACAGCAGAGTTGACTGACTGGGCAAAAGGCAAGGGCACCAATCCTGTATATACAGACCTCTACGTAACCGTATCGCTGGATGGAATCCATGAATACGAAGTGGAAATCAATCCAGCCAATGTAGGAGGTAGGTACAAGAAGGGAATAAAGTTTGCAGGAACCAATACCCGCATCCGTATCTTCCAGCTGCAGGCCTTCAAGGATAAAGGCTACGATGATCTTCAGAAAGAAAGTGGACATTATACTAATTATTTAGAATAAGGAGGGCAAACAATGAAAGCAATATCAAAATACTTTGCGATGTGTGCAATCGCCCTCTTAGGGCTTGCAAACACATCTTGCATGAGCGATGATATAGACGGCACACCGAGTTGCGACTACGATGTAGTGCTGGAATATAAAGTAGGCGGTTCTGCTACTGATACCCGTGCAGCTGTTACCCGCGCAGGAGAAACAACAGAGGATGGATCGGATGATCTCAATGAAAACAAGATTGAGCGCCTCGAACTCTTCGTTTTCGATGCAACTGGAAATTTCGTCAAGAGGCTTCCTCTTACAGATGTTCAGGGCAGTCCTACTAAAAATTACCAGCACAAGAAGTTGGAAAGCGAACAGCTGAAGCGTTCGGAGATTACAGGCAACACTCTCTATCTGGTAGCAAACCTGGATAATATCAGCGAAATCACAACATTGGATGGATTAAAGGCTGCCACCATCAACAAGGCTGCCACCATCAACAAGGCAGCCACCTTCAATCCCAAGGCAAAGCAGACTTCATTCGTGATGGATGCCAAGATGGAGAGCCAAAAGATTGAGAATGGAATGATTCACATCCAGTTCCAGCTGAAGAGAGCGCTCGCCAAGATCCGCCTCAACGTAAAAGATGCCAGCGGCAACACAGTAGATCCTACAGAGTATGCCTGCCAGTTGATACACTACGCAGCAGATGGTTCTATCCTCGCCGACGGCAACATCACCGACAATGCATTGAATAAAGATGCAGCAGCCAGCAGCAAGGTAACTGTTCCTGTCGTAACACAAAACAACAAGGCTATGTTCTACTCATACGCCAACAGTTGGATTGACAAGGACAAGAAGCCGTATGAAGAAGAGCCAATCGATGTCAGCAAGCAGACCTATATCCTGCTCAAGGCAAAATTCAACAACAAGGATTACTTCTACAAGGTGCCGGTAAACAAGCGCCTCTACGAAGATAACGATGAGGCAACAGCAGACGGCAAGCCTAATTGGGCAAACTACGAGCCTCTCTATCGCCTCGACCGCAACACCATCTACGACGTAACAGCCAAGGTGGACAGAGAAGGTGGCAGTGATCCAGAGCATCCTGCAACATTGTATGTGCAGCCTATCGTAAGTGACAGGGATGACAACATCGCATGGGAATATACTGATAAGGTAAGCATCGAGATGGAACGACAAGCAGGAGATTTTGGAGATCCTGTGGAAGTTCACTATGGTATTCCAAATGGAGGTGGTCCAGCTATCAAGCTGAAGAACATTGATACAGGCGACAAGAACTGGATCCTTCAGTGCGACAACCCAGACTTTGCGTTCTATGTGGATGGAAAAAAGTATGATACAGTAAGTAAGAGCAACATCAATGGCAACTCATTTACATTCTATGTAGTGCCAAAGAGAAATAAAGACTTAGCGGTAGAAAGAAATTTCAACACCAATGTATTTATCGTTCTTGCACCTGACATGAGAAAGGTTCTGTTCAATGTAGGAAATGGAAAACTACCTGGAGATGACTTTAATATCAAGTTCACCCAGGGTGCTGATGCTCAGGAATTTAAATGAGAATATGTGGTTTAAATAAACTAAAGGATTAAATCATCATGAAGAAGTTAAATAAATATAGAAAATCTGTACAAGGCTTGATGTTGTTGACCTTCGGTCTAACAATGGCAGGATGCTCCGCTCAGGATGATTTCTTCACCGAAACATCATCAGAGAGCCTCAGCATCAAGCCTAGTGTAACAGAAGCAACTGTATCAAGAGCAGTTGCTTCTGACCAAGCCCTACGTGAAGCTGCACTGGACAACCTGTACGTGAAGATTTTCGACAAGGAATATAAGGAACAAAGTGTCAACAAGAAGTTTGACAGCAACTTGCAAAGCAACAAGAAAGAGGTTCTTCGTCAGGGCAACTGGAAAGTTGACTTGAATCTGCAGGAGAACAAGGATTACTTCGTGTACTCAATTGCCAATGCAAATGAGGACTTGACACAGGTAAACTCATTAGCCGACCTGGAAAAGAAGGTGCAGACTGATGAAGACATCTGGAAGCCTTACAGCAGCAAGAAAGAAACCAAGAACTTCCTGATGACAGCCAACTCTCCTTGGACAGTCAGCAAGGAGCCTACCCAAACCATCGACAGTAAGCTGACAAGAGCTGCAGCCAAGATCGTTGTAAATCTCAAGATCAATGTTGCTGGCTACGAGGTGGTAGGCGAACCTACCTGGCAGTTGCTGAACTATAACACCCAGACTACTCTCTTCGGCGTAAATACAGCTAAGAGCATAGCTAGTATGAGCGAAACAGAGACGAATGAGACAATGGCTGAGACTGCTGATGGCTATCAGTTGGTTACCTACAGCTACGCCACATTATGGGATAATAATGCAAGTGCACCTCAGGCAAAGATCAAGGTGATGCTGAAGAAGGGTGAAGAAACACCTGTGGATTACTATTACAGTATTCCAGTTCGCGACCCTAAGGAAACCAAGTCATTGGAGCGTAACCACGTCTATACAGCCAACGCCACCGTAACAAGTCTGGGCAGCAGCTCTGACATTACTTATGGTGATGCTATGGATCTGGTATATGATGTACAGAAGTGGACCCAGGGCGAAGAGACAACAATCAATGCTGGTGAGCAGAAGTACTTGTTGGTTTCTCCTACCTTTATGATCATGAAGAATCAGAGATTTGATAATTCTACCATCAAGTTCTATGGCTCTGGTAAATGTACGGTAGAAACCGTGGAAATTTACTATTATGACAAAAATGGTAAGAAACAATCATGCTCTGGTAGTCAATCCTTCAAAGCTTCTGCACAATATGCAGATGGTCATGGTGAGTTAAAGGATCAGGGAACAATTGTTATTGGCGATGCGAACAATCCGAATGCCAATGACTTCGTACCACTGTCTGTTAAATATATCAAGATAAAGGTTACTTGCGATGGCGTGAAAGATCCTGTGAATGTAACTATCAAACAGTATCCTTTGGAGTATATCCAGGGTATTGCTGGCTGGTATTCTACAAAAGATGAATTTACAGTAACAGATTGGTTTAGTAGCACAACATATGAAGGTATTGATTGGCAGGAGGATAGAACCTTACATTCGAAAGAAAAAGGATCAGAAGATGCCCATTTCTTTGCAAAAGTAAAAGAGCCAGGAGACAAATACATTTACAGATACTCTGACAAACGTGTTTCTGGGAAAACATATCAAGCTCAAAAGGGTAGTGCAACAGAAAAGACTAATAATCGAATGTATGTCGTACAGATTACAAATACCCCTCAAAATAGCAAATACAAAATAGGTCACGTTACAAATATTGATAAAAATACGAAATTATCTTCAGAAGATGTTGTCTCTCCGGCATTTATGCTTGCATCACAACTTGGAACTGTTTATGCATTCACAGGTAAAAACGATGGTAAAAATGCATCAGAACATTGTGATAAATACATTGAGGTGAATACAGATGGAGAGAAATATACTAACTGGCGATTACCAACAGCATCGGAAATTGGCGTTATCACCAATTATCAATATAATAAGAATCAAAATGTGATTGACGTTGTATTAGCTGGAGGATCCTACTGGGCCTTAAATGGCAATCAGGTTGAAGCAAATAAAAATAATGATGAAAGAGGATTTGTCCGTTGCGTTCGCGACCTCTCACCAGAAGAGGTAAAAGAGCTGGAAAACAAGAAAGAATAACAATTAAAGAAGGTACAAAATGAAAAAGTTAAAACTATATATCGGAATGTTGGTAGGACTGTTAGCAACCATGCTAACAGCCTGCACAAGCGATTTGTCTGAAGAGACGGTGCCTTCTAACAGCAAGGGTGAGATGACGCTCAGCTTCAAGGTATCTACTCCAGACTACAAAATCGGAACAAGATCTGAGGGCTACAACAACGAGGGATTCGGAAGCTCTGATGTACAGATATTCTGCTTCGATGCCAATGGATACTTCCTGGGCATGGGTCAGGATCTGACTGTGGAAGCTACAAGCAAAGAGGAAATTGGCGATGGGGCAGCTAACACCGATAACAAAAAGATTAGTGTAAAAATGCCTAATGCCACAGCCCGACTCCACATCATTGCCAATGCCAATATCAATACGGCAAAGGCTGCCAACGAGTGGATTGGTTTGCATGAGAACAAGCTGATTACTACGTTTGAATCAATGGCTACTGAAGACCAGCCTCTGAAGACCAAGTATTGGGGATATTGCAAAGGTTCTACAACTGCAGATATGAAGGCAAAGCTTACCAATAGCAGCAATGTGATTCATCTGATTAGAGATCGTGCTAAAATCACAGCTGACTGGGAAAATACAACCAATATCCAGAGTGTAGAAATCTCCATCGGTGAAGGAATGAAATATGCAACAATAGCTGCATTCGACCGTAACAAACTGGAATTTCCAAACACCACTGCTAATGAGGATTGGGAATGGAATATTACCGACATTACCCTGCCTAAGTCAGAAGAAAGATACAAAGGTTCTGAAGGCCAGATGGGAACTGTGCAATATTGCTTTGAGGATGAAAACTCAAGCAAGGATCCTGTAAGATGTATCCTGAAAGTGACATTCAAAGACAAAGACAACACCGTAAAATGGTACAAGGTTTATCTTCAGAATGAGGATCAGCAATTCTATAAGGTCAAGAGAAATTATACCTATGCGATTCATATCAAGAAGCTGAATCCAATGTTAGGTTATCCTGGCTACTACGATGCCCTTAACGGCTATGCAGCCAACAACCCTTGGATTCAGGTAGAGCAGATCGTACCAAAGATATCAGATGGAACTTATACATTGGAAATTCCTAATGGTACAAACGTGATGTTGAACGAAGGTGCTGCAGAAAATCAGGAAATCGCCTTCAATTACGAAGGTGGTGATTTGAACAAAGAAAACCGTTTCGATGTAAACTGGGTTACGAATAATGATTTAGGTAAGAAAGAGCTCACCATTACCTATGCTAACGGCACGGGTAAGATTGGCTTTACCAGAGGTGACATTACCGACCAGCTGAAATCTGGCGAAATCCGAATACTCGACAAGGTGAGTGGTATGAGTAGAATCATCAAGATATACAGTATCACGAAGTTCAACTTCGGTTTCACCTTCTCAGGTATGTCTGGAGAAGATAAGGACAATACGGGTACTCTTACCTATACGGGTACTCTTACCTATACGATTCCATCGAACTATCCTTCTGCGCTTCTGCCAGTAGAAATCAGAATAGCTTCTAACACCATCAACCCTGAGGATTGCGATGTGGAGGTAGGTTCTACAGAAGAAATCTACAATGAATTCCAAGAAGGCATGGATTGGAACTGCTGGTTCTTAAAGAAGTTTGACTCTGCAGCGGCTCTCGGAGCAAAGCAGACAATTATCCTCAAGAACATCAGAGAAAATAATAGTGGTGACAAGGGTAGCTTCTACGTAAAAGCAAAATATGGTGGTGGTTTGCAAAAATTTGAAATCACCTACTAATAAAGAATTAGCAAAACACAAAAGTTAAGAATCATATATCTGTAAGAGAGGAGGGAAGGAAGCTTGGAATACTTCCTCCCCCCTTGTTTTAATTATTATAAGACATTATTATCATTTAATATTATACAAATTTGCGAAAACTAGACTAGACTGGTCGTTGGGATTTTAGTTGCCGAGGTGACTCACCTTCTAAGATTCCACGACTTTTTTTTGTGCCCTGAAAATTCCACCCCCGCCAGCCGTCCCACACTCCCGCTAGGCGTCCCGACGGATTTGAAATCCGTCGTAAAAAAAGGTTCGACCTATCAAACCAGGGGATTTATAATCCCCTAATCCATAACACATTACAGATAGAACTTTTCGTTCTCCATTGAATACGTGTATTTATTTAATGACTGAGTAGTTACCCAGAAAGACCGTGAGGCAGAGTAAGATAATAACTTTCAAACAAAAAAATCTCCCCATAAGTTCAGGCATCTATCGCCTGGCTTATGGGGAGAACTTGTATCTGATAATTTTATGATTTCAATTGAAGCAATTGCTCATGGGTTAAGCCCGTCAGTTCCATGATAGAGTCATCATCCATACCCTTTAATAGCATTTTCTTCGCTATATCAAGACTTTTCTGATAACTACCTCTTACTTCACCTTTGGCAAGACCTTTGGCAACACCCTCATCAATACCATTCATGTAATAGCTCATTAAGACACCATAGTAATCATCGGCGGCCTTTAAGCTTTCATCATATTTCTCTTGCTCTTCCTGACTCAGACAGCGGGAATCTGCCAGTTCAGCAAGACGCTTGAAAATCTTCTTCTGTGCCGTAAACGGCATTCTCTCTAATGCTTCCATATGCTTTAATACATAAATCCATTTGTCAAAATCACTTTCACATTCTTCAGCCTTCTTGTCAAAGAAAGGAAGAGATAAATAGATGAAGTGAAGATTGTCGGAAAAGACATCTTGACTTCCTTTTTCATACAAGGCTACATCGGTTCTGAATTTCGACACTGCATTGTCCTTTGGCATGAAATTCATGAGGCAGACGACATAGACGGGCATTAACTGATAGAGAGCAGGTTTCTGCTCGATTGTCTTTTTCCGCTGCCCGACAATAGCCTTGCTGGCATAATAGATGGAGCGATTGACAAAAAACGGCACCCATCTGTTCTGCATCTCGACAATGAAATGATTTCCATCATCGGTTTCACAATAAATATCAAAGATGCAGCCACGCAAATCTTTGGAATCTGCCAGTTGCTCTTTATCCTTGAAGGTGACATCCCTGATATGCATTTCGTCAACCAACAGGTCGTTCAAGAAACTAATCAGCAAATCCTTGCTGAATTCTTGTCCGAAGAGGCGTTTGAATCCCCAATCGGTGAAGGGGTTAATATATTTACCCATGGCAAAATATTGAGATAATTGATATCTGATGGCAAATTTACGATTTTTCTCTGAAAACTCCAAGAAAAAAACGCAAAAATTTGAAAAACCATAGAATTTACCTCTATTGGATCATAAAACTATTCCGCCTCACCGGATATGTCGTTCATCCCCCCGCCAGGCGTTTCGGCGGAGGATAGGGAGATTATCTAAAAAATATCGCACAACAGATGATATCCACTTGCACAACAGGTGTTGGGCGAGCGCATATCAGCTGTTATGCAAGCGCACAACACCTGTTGTGCGGCTGAAGACATAGGCATCTCCGGCTTATACCGTTAATTCTTCCGGCAACAAGCAAAGGTTACTCCGAAGACTATTAACGTAAAAACGATACAACAATGATAGTACTTTCAAGCAACAATGATAGTACTTTCAAGCAACGACGAAAGTACTTACAAACCGCAAAGCAGCTTGTATCGCTTATTGCCTCACTATGGCATAACATTGCCCCTTACCAGGGCAATAATCTGTCATTGCCTGGCACAAAACGATACGTCGGGAGCTTTTTTTATAAAATTCTGCTAAAATCTACTGAACAGCTTAAAATGAGCTATTTATGAATAGTTCACCTCAATAGAGGTAATGACTTGGCAATAGTACCAACTTCTTCATTATACATAAGTTTGCCTTGCTTGTCAAACAACTCTGTTACGATTGCAAAGATAAATTTAAAATCTGAGAAATAACATCTTTTGCGTTGTTTTTATAGATTATTAAATTATGGTCGGAAAATGTCTCAGAAATGCAACTGTACAATATCTAAAGAAACACATATAAGTTTCATATACAGCATTAAAAACATGAGAAATGTTAAATGCAATTCCCTTTCTAACAATACAAAGCAAAATTTTCTCGTTTGTAGATTGTTTTTCGTACTTTTGTAATTAGAATTATAAAAATGGGTATTTTTAGAATTTATGACTAAGGAGTAACAATATACCCATTTTGTAAATAAAGGGAATGTTGAACACCTAAAAATATCAATTTATGAAAACCAAAGGACGCAACATATGCGATACCCTCAAGGCTATTCGCAAACAAATAGCGGATGCCAATGGGATAGACTATTCACCCGAAGAATGCCACTTCAAGGGCGAATGCAAGGGAACTTGCCCAAGATGTGAGCAAGACGTGAGAGACCTGGAACATGAGTTGAGAATCAGACAAATGGCCGGGAAAGCCATCAAGGTCGCAGGAGTGGCATTGGGAATCACCGCCCTCGCCGCATCCACCACATCATGCGCCACCCAGAAGGGATATTATAGTTCTATATCAGAGAAAACCCTCCCTATTCTATTTCAAGAATATACGCCAAACGATTCCGTCCTCCTCAAAGAAAAAGAAGCACTAAACAAGAAAGGAGTACTTTTTGTACAAGGGCGTCTCATTGACGAGCAAGGAGATCCACAAGTAGGAGCCACGATTACGGCAAAACTTTCTGGCAGCAAGACTATTGCTGACAAAGATGGAAACTTTACTATCGAGGTGGAGAAAGAAGATATAATCACCGTGAAATATCTTGGCATGCAAGACAGAATCATCAAAATCACAAAAATGAGCCAAGAGAAACTCAATATTATCACTTTGACAGAAAGCAGAGATGTCTTGGGGGAAGTCGCAGTTATCAGAGGAACAGCTCCTATCATCAAGAAAGATACTCATTCAGAAGAAGCAAAGCAAGAAAAGTACACGAATGATGGTAAGACCGCCAACATCCAACAAACCGTCGCATCAGACTCCACCAAGAGCAGCAAGCTATTTGGCGCAGCAATCGAGGAAATGGCATCATTCCCTGGCGGTTCAGCTGCATTGATGCAATACATCGCCCAAAATCTCCGCTATCCAAACATACAAGGAGATTGCAATATACAAGGAAGAGTCATTGTTGGTTTCACTGTCAATGAAGACGGAACCCTGAGTGACATCAAGGTGATGAAAAGCATTTCCCCTACCTTCGACGAGGAAGCCATTCGGGTAGTGAAAAGTATGCCGAAATGGAATCCTGCCAAGCAAAATGGCAAGGCCGTAAAAACGAAATATACAGTCCCCGTTACCTTTAGATTAGAATAAAATGAAGACCGCCCCACTCATTTGCATCGACCGCCACCGCCTTACGATAGACGGCGAGGGTGTCACCACCCTCGTGGCATTCCACGGATGCCCTCTCCATTGCAAGTATTGCCTCAATCCCCAATGCCTCGAAGCCGACGGCGTATGGCAGGAGATGGACACGGAACTGCTGATGATGAACGTGGAGATGGACAATCTTTATTTCTTGGCGACAGGAGGCGGCATCTGCTTTGGTGGAGGCGAACCACTCTTGCGAAGCGCATTCATCAAGGAATTTTGCGAGCAATGTCCTGAGGGATGGCAGTTTACGATGGAAACGAGCCTCAACGTGCCTCGCCATCACTTGGAGGAAGTCATCTCCTTCATCGACTCCTTCATCATCGACATCAAAGACATGACACCTGCCATCTACCAAGCCTATACCGGCAAGGGCAATCAGCAAGTTATTGAGAACCTTGTCTGGCTCTACTCCCATGCCAAACATAAAGATAAAATCACCCTCCGTCTCCCCATTATACCCAAGTTCAACACTGAAGAGGACAGAAAACACAGTCGTCAAGTCTTAGAAAAATTAGGGTATGAGAATTTTGATGAATTTGAATATGTGATTAGAGGATAAACTGGTTAAATCTATGCCCTACCGAGACTATGGTCTCATTTCAGTGTTGTTTCTACGGACTATCTTGCCGTTCAAGGTGGACTCACGGATATACTCAGCCAACTTGCGATTGGTTTTTCTCGCCATCAATTTCAATACCTCGTAGCTTGGCAGAGAGAACTTCTTCGTGTCAAACTTTGACAGCTTGCGAATCCTTTTAGTGGGCAGTTTTCCACCCTTTCTCCTGGCTTGTTCATGCATGCTTGTAATTCGACATACTGTTTATAGTTGGTACACTCACTTTCTGCGACCGTTGGGAACAAAAATTCTCCGCCCTTATGGTGGAGCGAGGAGTTTTGGGGTTCCCAAAACATAACCTCGCTCCCTCCTCTAAGAACAAAAGACGAGATATTTGCCTTTCGG
>OLRO01001455.1_pt1 | contig 13356 bp, 10 predicted proteins | sample 1673131 | NCBI WGS metagenome assembly OLRO01 (sample SAMEA3136757, study PRJEB25190) | human gut metagenome | biome: human gut; feature: human-associated habitat; material: faeces | place: Austria | collected 2013 | reverse complement strand
GGATGCTTCGCCGTCAGATGGTCAACCCGCAGGTGCGCACGGCGGCACAGATCACTGCCGCTCCCTTCGAGGCCGTTTACCCCCAGACCGAGGGGCTTTCCAGCACCGTGATCGCAAAATGCATCCGGCAGCTGCTCCCCCATGCAGAACTCCTGCCCGACCCGCTGCCAGAGGAGATGCTGAAAAAATACCGCCTGCTCTCCAAGGCCAACGCCGTCCGGGCCATCCACTGCCCCGCCACGGAGGAGGAAGCCTTTGCGGCACGGCGGCGGCTCATCTACGAAGAGCTTCTGGTCTTACAACTGGGCATCGGGCGGATGAAGAACCACGGCGCGGCCTCCACCGGCGCGCCGATGAAGAAAGCCGACGCCTCCCCTTTCTGGGAGTCTCTGTCCTTCTCCCCCACCGGCGCACAGCGGCGGGCCGTGGAAGAGATCCTGACCGACATGTCGGGCGAAACGTCCATGAACCGCCTTTTGCAGGGCGACGTGGGCAGCGGCAAAACGCTGGTGGCCGCCGCCGCCATCTGGGCGTGCATCCGCAGCGGCTATCAGGCGGCCCTGCTGGCCCCCACCGAGATCCTTGCCTCCCAGCACGCCGAGAACCTGAACCGGATGCTGGCCCCCTTCGGGATGCGGGTGGCCCTGCTGACCGGCGGCATGAAGGCCGCTGCACGCCGCACCACCCTTGCCGCCATCCGGAACGACGAAGCCGACCTTGTGGTGGGCACCCACGCCATCCTCAGCGAGGGCGTTGAATTTGCCCGGCTGGGTCTTGCCGTGATCGACGAGCAGCACCGCTTTGGGGTACGGCAGCGCGGAATGCTGGCCGAAAAGGCCGCGAATCCGCACCTGCTGGTGATGAGCGCAACGCCCATTCCCCGCACGCTGGGCCTGCTCATCTACGGCGATTTGGACATCTCCATTCTGGACGAGCTGCCGCCGGGCCGCACACCGGTCAAGACCCGCTGCATCACCGGCAAAAAGCGGCGCGACCTCTACCATTTTCTCGATCAGGAGATCGGGCGCGGGCGTCAGGTGTATCTGGTCTGCCCCGCCATCGAGGACACACCGGATGGCGGGCTGAACGCCGTTAAGAGCTACTACGAGGACATTGCCAAAGCCCTGCTGCCGGAGCGCCGGGTAGGCCTGATGCACGGCAAGCTCAAACCCAAGGAGAAAGCTGCCGTGATGGAGGACTTCAAAGCCGGACGGCTGGACGCACTGGTGTCCACCACCGTCATTGAGGTGGGTGTGGATGTGCCCAATGCCAGCGTAATGGTGATCGAAAACGCAGAGCGCTACGGTCTGAGCGCCCTGCACCAGCTGCGCGGCCGCGTGGGACGCGGTGCAGCGGAGAGCTGGTGCTTTCTTGTCAGCGACAACCAAAGCGAAAACGTACAAAAGCGGCTGAAATTTTTGTGCAGCACCACGGACGGCTTTGCGGTGGCGCAGTACGATCTGGAGACCCGCGGCCCCGGCGACTTTTTCGGCAGCCGCCAGCACGGCCTGCCCACCCTGCAGATCGCCGACCTGATGAACGACACCCGCACCCTGCACGCTGCGCAGGCGGAAGCCGTTGCCATGCTGGCCGACGACCCGCTGCTGGAAGCGCCGGAGCACGCACTGCTGGAACAGCAGGTGCAGCAGATGTTCGAGAAAGCCGGAGCCATGAACTGATCCGGAGGTTTTTTGCGCACAAGCAACAGCAAATGCAAAAGCCGCTGCACGGCTGGTGCAGCGGCCCCTGTTATCGAACGGAACGCTTTGCGTGCCGTTCGCCCATGCTTATCACATCGCAGAACACGCAGCGGCTTTTGGTGGAAAGCTGGGTATCCTTATGGTAGCAGCCAAAAAACCACTTGTCGTAGGTCAGCTTCAACAAAATTTTATCCAGAAAGCTGTGCAGCTGGTTGGTCTCGCCGCTGGCAAGGGCGGTAAAATCCAAAAATCTGCTTGGCGCATCGTGGGTCAGCACATAATCCACTTTGTAATCGCACGCTGCAAGGTTCTCCTCACAAAAGGCGTATTCCTCCTCCGAAGGCATTTCTTCCCTCCACCAGTTCACACCGGGTTCCCGATCCTCCACATCCTGGCTTTCCGCACCGCCAAAGCACAGGTATTTTTTATTCTCCAATTCCAGCACACTGCCGCGGCACACATGGTACACATTGCCACCCAGTGCCTGCACCTTCCCGCCAAAGCGTTCCTCGGTGGGATACTGCTTTAAAAGGTCGTAGTTTTCGTGGCTGCCGTCCAGAAACAGCAGGGTATACGGGCGCTTGCGCAGCCAATCCAGCTTTTTCTGTTCCTCCTTGCTGTCGTCCCACACAAAGCCAAAGTCGCCCAGTACCACCACGGTATCCCGTTTGCCCAGCCAGCGCAGCTTGCCGTGCTTGAAGCGGTCGATGTCGCCGTGGGTGTCCCCTGTCAGATATACCATTCCTGTCCTCCCTGACCGGATGTGAAATCGGCACAATAAGCCTTGTCACACCCCGCCAAACCTGTTATTATAAAGAATACAGCCTTCCGCTGTGATCTCGTTCTTACCCGGTGCACGGCGCTTGTGCCGTGCTGCCTGTTGTTTTATATTATCGCTTTTTAAAGGAATTGTCCACATGAAACGTATTTTTGCGCTGGTTTTGTCGTTCGCTGTCCTGTTCAGCTGCCTTGTGCTGCCCGCCGGGGCTATGTTCGACCCCACCCCGGTCTATCAGGTGCAGGCACAGAGTGCCTATATCGTTAACACCGATACCAATATCATCGTCTATGATAAGGACAGCACAAAGCAGGTATCCGCCGGTGGTCTGACAAAGTACATGACCATTGCCCTGCTGCTGACCAACTATGCCGACCATCTGGACGACACCTTCCAGATGCCCTTTGCCATCTCGGATTACGTTTATAACACCAACAACGCCGATATGCGCTCCAACGAGACCTTTACCTACCGCGAAGCCATGTACGCCATGCTGACCCGCAACGCCAACGAAGCCGCCATGGGCCTTGCTTATGCCCTTTCCGGCGGCGACCTCGCGGGCTGGGTGAGCCAGATGAACACCCTGTCCCAGCGCATCGGCACCACCGGCAGCACCTGGACGGATGCCTGCGGCATCGACAGCGGCAACGTGACCTGTGCCGTGGATATGTACCTGATCCTGCGCTATCTGATGAGCTTTGATGCCTTTGTGGAGGTTTCCGGTGCGCCCAGCTTTACCATGCCCGCCAAAGAAAAACACCGTTCTTCGTCTGTTCTGGTCAGCCAGAATGCCGCGCTGAGCAAATCCAGCGGCGGCAAATACTACCGCAGCGCCATGCAGGGCGGCATGTGCGATGTGACCGCATTCAAAAGCGACAGTGGCAATCAGAGCTATGTTTCATGGGCCAATAAGGATGGTGCCACCTATATTTTCTGCGTGATGCAAAGCCCGGACACCTGCGACGATTTCGGCTACGCCAACCGTCGCCCGGCCCTGTGCGAGACCGTGAAGCTGATGGACTGGGTGTTCGACAGCTTTTCCATTCAGGCCGCACTGGACACCGACCTTACGCTGGCCGAGATCCCGGTGAAGTATTCCTCCGATACCAGCTCCCTGCAGCTGTATCCCGCCGACAGCATGATGACCCTGCTGCCTTCCACCGGCGACGGCAGCGTGACCCAGAAATATTTCCACCTGCCGGATTCCGTGTGTGCCCCTGTCCAGCAGGGCGATGTGGTGGGTACCGTGGAGCTGAAGCTGGCCGGTGAGACCATCGGCGTGGTGGACCTGATCGCCGGGCAGGATGTCAGCCTGAACCCGCTGCTGTTCACGGTGGCCCGGTTCCGGGAGTTTCTGGGCAGTCTGTACCTCAAAGTTGTAATAACATTGAGTATTATTTCCATCATCATCTACTTTGCGTGGGTCCTTTTGAACAACTGGAACCGCCGCAAGCCCACCAGAAAGATCCGCCGCCGCTGAGCTTTGCACCGTTCAGCCGCATTTTGTGGAAAAGTGATGCAAAAAGCCCCGTCAGCCTTTTCAGGATGACGGGGCTTTTGGTTGCGCCAGCAGGAGTCGAACCTACGATGGGGGAGTCAAAGTCCCCTGCCTTACCGCTTGGCGATGGCGCATCGTGCAAGATATTATACCATATTCTTTGTTTTTCCACAAGGGGAAGGTTCCACTTTTCCGCTTTTGCGGCGGCTCTGTGCCGCCTTTTGCAGCCTGCAATTTGTGAAAAACCAATTTTTTCATCATAATAACAAAATGCACCCATTTTGTTGCGCTTTTGTTACACTATATGTGGTAAATATAGGATTGAATAAACCTCCTCTTCCCGGCTTTTTCGTCTACTGCCTCATGGCGGGGACATCGAGGTCTGTTCTGGTGTTTCCGTTCCCGGCAGGCACCACATCCCAATTCGTCAGGAAAGCGAGGAGTCATATGAAAAAGATCTTGAAAATGCTGGTCCTCGGTCTGCTCAGCGCTGCACTGCTCTGCTGTGCACTGCCCTCTGCCTTTGCCGCAGAAGACAAGGATTCGCAGGTCTACACCATTGGTCTGGATGCCATGGGCGGCAGCAGCTCCGCTGTGGCAGTCACCACCAATCTGAGCGGCAAACTCAGTGCCCTGCCCGCGCAGCCTACGCTGGAAGGCTACACCTTTGACGGCTGGTATACCGAGCCGGTGGGCGGCACAAAAATCAGCACCTCTACGGTGTTTACCGGTGATACCACTGTGTACGCACACTGGACCGTGAAAAATGCCACCACTTCCACCAGCACATCCACGCCCGCTCAGCCGGAACAGACCGCGCAGGAATACGATGACGGCCCGATTCTGAGCGTTCTGACGGTAGCCGGTGCTCTGATCACCACGCTGGCCGTGGCTGCCTTTATTTAAGTCTTTCCACACACTGTATCAATTTTATCAATAGAAAGGAAAATCTCCATGTCTACTATGAAACTGCCTGCAAACTATGCCTCCATCAGCGAAGAGGAAATGGTCTATCTGGACGGTGGTGCCAGCGACGCTTACAACAGCTTCCTGAATGTCGGTAAGGTGTTCAACGCCATTGCCCGCATCTTCTCCGGTGCAAGCTCCATCATCAACAATGTCAACGTGATCTACCAGTCCTTCCTGACTCTGGGCGATCTGCTGAAGAGCTTCTGATCCGGCTTCTATTTTCATCTGTTTTTCAAGAACTGTCTCCGTTGTGGGGACAGTTCTTTTTGTTTTTAACGCATTTTAATCGTTTACATCAAAAGAAACAATTTTTCTTTGGCTTTGGCAAAAAAATGCACGGAAAAGGCATTTTTGTTACGCTTTTGTTACGCATACTGTGCTAACATATAAGGTGGAAGGTCATTCATCAAACTGGCGTTTTCACGCCGAAAACTGATATATCAAATGTGGTTTTGTGGTGCGAAAATTTTCGTATTTGTCGAAAGTTTTCGTTCGCCCAATCCGACCACTTTTTGCGGGAGAAATCGATCATTATGCCAGACCGTGAACTGCGGCACATGCGCCGCACCGAATTAGTCGAGATCATTCTGGCGCTCAAGCAGAGCGAGGACCAGCTCCGGGCAGAAAACGCTGCCCTGTCTGCCCAGCTGCAGGAACGGCAGATCCATATTGAAAACGCAGGTTCCATTGCGCAGGCTGCACTGGAACTGAACAAGGTGTTTGAAGCGGCGCAGGCTGCGGCTGATGAATACGTTGCATCGGTGCTCGCAGCAAACAAAAACACCGATGCCGCTGCCAGCGCTCTGCGCGCTCAGGCGGAAGCCGAAGCCCAGCAGATCCTTGCACAGGCACAGACCGAGGCTGCGAACCTGAAGGCCCGTACCCAGCAGCAGTGCGACGCGGAAACGGAAGCCGCCGCACGCAAGCGCGCCCAGACCGAAGCGGACTGCAAGGCAATGCTTGCCCGGACGCAGCAGGAGATCCAGCAGCGCCGGGCCGCTTTTGACCGCCGGGCCAGCGAACTGCTGGACGGCTATCACAGCACGGAATTCCTGCCGGAGGAGCGTGCCAAATGAAAGAGCAAAAGATCAGGTTCACGCCCATTCCATCCACAGCAGAGGTGGAAGCAGAGCGCGAACGTCTGGCCTACCGCAGCCGTTATATGCGGGTGCTGCGCAGCACGGTCTACACGCTGCTGGTGGTCGCGGCCGTTGCCGTGCTGCTGGCCACCCTGTTTCTGCCGGTGCTGCAGGTCTCCGGTGACAGCATGAACCCCACTCTGCAGGACCGGGACATCATTCTGCTGGTCAAGGGCAGCGACATGAAGACCGGCGACCTTTGCGGATTTTACTGGCAGAACAAGCTTCTGCTCAAGCGCATCATCGGCCTGCCCGGTGATGTGATCGAACTGGACGAGGACGGTGTGGTCACTGTGAACGGCCAGACGCTGGATGAGCCCTATGTAGATGAACTGGCTCTGGGCGAATGCGACATCAAATTTCCCTATCAGGTGCCGGAAAACCGGTATTTCGTACTGGGTGACCATCGGGCCACCTCCATTGACAGCCGCAGCAGTGTGATCGGCTGTGTGGAAAAAAGTCAGATCGTAGGCAAGGTTTTTTTGCGGGTATGGCCCTTGTCCAACTTCTCGTTGATCCACTAAGGAGGTTTAGGAATCATGCGGGATATTGTGAAAGAATATCAGAAAAAGTTCCGTCGGAACCACCAGCGCGCCAGACGCTATACTGCGCTGCTGCTGGCACTGGCGCTTACCACCAGCCTGTTCGTGAACTGGCAGCTGCACGGCGTGGGCATTGCCAAAACGGCCGAATATCTGTGCGGCGAGTTGGAGCACGAGCACACCGCTGCCTGCTATGAAAAGCAGCTGGTGTGCGGCTATGAGGAAGGCGAACCGGAGGACTGGAACGCCACCATGACGGACGACGGCATGTCTTTTGATGATACATTCGACATGGATGATGATGCGTTCGGCGTGGATGCGGATGATCCCGGCATTGCAGCCTATTCCGCAGAGCCGGAGTACATCTTTGTGCCCCATGAGCACACCGACGACTGCTACCAGGAAGTGCAGGAGCTGACCTGCCTGGAAGAAGAGCACACCCACGACGACAGCTGTTTTGATGAGGATGGTGTCACCTTCATCTGCGATAAATTCGAGCACACCCACGACGACAGCTGCTACACCACCACCTATGAGCTGGTGTGCGGTCTGGAAGAGGGCGAGCTTGTAGAAGAAGTGAACCCCGATTATGACCCGGTGGCCCTGTTTGAGGAGCCGGTGGCCGCAAAGCCCGTGGTGGTCGATCCTGTGATCGAGACCCCGGTGCACCACCACACCGATGCCTGCTACGAGGAAGTGCTGGTCTGCGACCTGCCGGAGCATCACCACACGGTGAACTGCCTGTCCGACCCGCTGGACGACATGCAGGACGAGGACGAATGGCTGGCACAGACCGGCACCACGCTGAGCGGCAACTGGGCCGACGACCTGCTGGCCGTAGCCGAGAGCCAGCTGGGCTATGAGCAGAGCGAGCGCAACTTCCAGCTGGACGATGCCGACGGCGAGACCGTGCGCCACTACACCCGCTACGGCAACGACTACGGCAACGACTACGGCCCATGGGACGTGATGTTCCTTTCCTACTGCCTGAAATATGCCAATATCCCCCAGAGCGCTATCCCGCAGGTTTCCAGTGTGCTGTCTTTGCACAGCCAGCTGCGCAGCGCGCTGTACAACGAAGAGACCGGCAGCGGCTATGCCATGGATTTTGACGGTGATCTGCCGTCTGATGCCGCAATGCCCGGTGATATCGTCATTTACAATGGCACCGTGACCAAGGCCGTGGCCGCGGAAAGCCAGCCGTTGCAGGTGCAGGATGATTCCGCCGATGCCGACATTGCCCTGCTCTCCATGGATGCTGCGGCCACCACCGACACCGCGCCCCACATTGAGGAATACACCGTGGATACCAGCACCGTTGGCATCGTGAGCGATGTGGACGAAGATTTCGGCACCCTGACCGTGATCTCCGGCGATGTGGATGGCAAGGTGGCTGAAGTCACGCTGAATGCTTCGCAGGTAACAACGCTGGTGTCTGTGGCAAATGCGCAGCAGGCCGATTATGGCGTTGCTACGCCGGATTACAAAGTTGAAGATGACGCAGATGCCATTACCACCATCAAAGGTCTGGATGCACTGGATTACCTCACTGCTCTGACGGTGCAGCGCAAGAATGGCACTGAATACGAGGATACCAACGTCACCACCATTTCGGAGCTTCTGCACAGCAGCCTTACCGTCACAGATATCCCGGCCCAAGCGATCCAGGAAAACGACTACTGTGTCCATGTTAAGCTGCCCAAGAGCTTTGATGTGCTGGAGGACGAGCTTATCTCCGGCAAACTGGAAGATACCGGCAATTATGTCACCTGCGGCAGCTACCGGCTGCTCAAGGGGAATGACGGCTGCTGGTACGCCGTGCTGCGGTACGACCAAAACTATATCAAGCAGAAAGAAGCGGAAGACGCAGGCGCGGATACTTCCGATGCCAAGGTCACCAGCAACGTTGCCTTCAATTTCCAGTGGAACCAGAGCGAGGTCACCAGCAGCGGCTTTAATCAGATCGAGGTCAACAAAGATTACGCCCTTGATATCACCATCAACCCGGATAACACCCCCGATGAGGATCAAAAAGACGATACGAACTATGACCTTAACCAGAGCGTGAAGGACCCGCGCCACGATGGCAGCGATGCCTACCTGGATTACACTGTTACGCTTGTGGTCCAGAACGAACAGGCCGGCCCGCTGACGCTTGCGGACAGCATGACCCTGCCCACCGGCGTAACCGCCGAATATGTCGAAGACTCGCTCCAGCTCAGCATGGAAAACGGCAATACAACGCTCAGAATCACTTGGGAAAATGTTAATGATGAGCGCAAGATCACCTTGGGTTCTGCCGGTTCCCTCATTGCCGCAGGCACCTATTCTATCCGCTACACCGTCAAGCTGAAGGACGTTGGCGAAACGGCTGTTGACGGAGTAATCAATAACATCAAGATTCTGGATACGCCCATCAGCGATGATGCCGAAGAGTCGGTAAAAACCGACAGCCTTGTGATCACCAGTCAGGCCGATCCGTCCGACTACGAACTTCCCTCTACCGGCGGGGCCGGTACCAAACTGTATACAGCAGGCGGCGGCGCGCTGATGCTTGCCGCTCTGGTGTGCGGGGTTTGCAGAAAGCGCAGACGCGAAAGGAGGGCACGTTAAAAAGCCTGCATCCTTCCTGACACGGCGGCAAAATTGATTCTGCGCCGGAAGCAGACCCTGAAAATAGGAATCAGAAAAACTTGAAAGGAGACTTTCGCAAATCATGATGAAGAAAGCAATCAAAAAGCTGCTGGCCGCACTGCTGGCAGTTGCCATGGTGTGCGCCATGGCGATCCCGGCGTTTGCATACAACCCTGGGGAGACTGAGGAGGACCTCAACACAAAACACGAGTACGCCGCTTTCCAGATCTTCACGGGTGATGTTAAGGGTAATAATATTGATGACTTTAAGATTTCCAACGCAAAGTGGGGCGAAAGCATCACTAATCCTACCGAGTTTCTGGCGCAGTTGACGGCAGATTCTACCATCGGCGGTGAGTTTAAAACTAATTTCACTCCTCAGGAAGCTGTTGCGGTTATCAGCAAATGGGGTGATTCCGATGATAACAGCATCGCTTTTGCGCGTTGTGTATGCAACTATCTCTACTCGAATGGAGACCCGAAACCCGTCATTCAAGGTCTTCACACCGGTGGCATCAAAGTTCCAGAGCCAGGTTATTATCTGATCGTTGATACTTCCCCCTTTGACGAAGACGATTTCTATCATGCCTACAATTCCTTCCTGCTGAAAGTTACCAAAGCAGAATATGTCTTTAACATTAATTATAAGGTTGTAAAGCCCACTGTTGAGAAGAAAGTCTACGACAACGACAACAACGACATTAGCTCTGCTGGTAACAATGACGGTTGGGGCAGTTCCGCTGACCATGCAATCAACGAAAAGTTCCAGTTCAGGCTGATCGCTAAGTTGCCCGCAAGCAAAGACAATGGCCGTGCTTACGATTACTATAAGAAGTACACTGTTTGCTTCAATGATACTCTGTCTGACGGCATTACCTTTGACAAATTGGATAAGGTGGAAATCGCAAATGTCGATGGCGGTAATCCACAAGTGATCGATGCTGCTAACTATACACGTACACCGAACGGTTCTCAGTCATTCAAACTGAGCATTGATAATGTCAAGACCTGTGCAGCTGCAGCAGGGCTCAATTTGAATGACGGCGCTACGATTACGGTCACCTATACTGCACACCTGAACGAAAATGCCACTGTCAATACTGCAGGCGGTCCTAATACTACTGATAACAAGAATAGTGTTTTTCTCCAGTATTCCAACAATCCCAGAATCGACACATCCCTTGATTATACTACCACAAGCGAAGTCTGTGTGTACACCTACCAGCTGAACAACACCAAGTACCGCGATGAAGTTAACGAGAACAACAAGCTGGAGGGCGCTGGCTTCCGTCTGTACAGCGATGAAGCTTGCACTCCGGAACAGGAAGTAAAGCTCTACAAAAAAGACAACTTCTACTACCCCATCAAAGACGCAACCGATAAAGCCCAAGACGCTGTTGAGATGTTCTCTGACGAACATGGTCAGTTCAATGTCAAGGGTCTGGACGCTGGCACCTACTACCTGAAGGAGACCAAAACTCCTGACGATTACAGTCCCTGTCCCGATAAAAAAATCGTCATTTCTGCAACGCACAACGAATACAATGTTAATCTGTCCGGTGAATCCAACCTGAATAATAAAATCATCAACATAAAAGCCGGCGGCATTACCCTGCCCTCCACCGGCGGCATCGGCACTACCATCTTCTATGTGGTCGGCGGCGGCCTGATGGTTGCGGCCATCGTTCTGCTGGTCACCAAGAAGCGCATGGAGAACAAGTAAGCTCCATTTCCCCCAAGAACCCGGAGCAAAGGGGCCGCAAGGCCCCCGCTCCTATCCTTATAACATTAGGGAGTAGCCCATGAAAAAGAACAAAAGCACCATCATCCTGATCCTCGTCTTTTTCGTGGGTCTATCCGTGATGTTATACCCCACCCTCAGCGATTACGTCAACCAGCTGCATCAGTCCCGTGCTGTGGCCACCTATGCCGAGGATGTGGACAATCTGACCGATGCCGACTACAGCGCCTATTTCGAGGCGGCAGATGCGTTCAATGCGCAGATCGCCGCCGACCCGGACGCGCTGTTCCATGCCGACCGGTTCACCAGCTACAACGCCACGCTGGATGTCACCGGCACCGGCATTATGGGCTACATCACCATTGAAAAGATCGGTGTGGAGCTGCCCATCTACCACGGCACCAGCGATGGCGTGCTGCAGATCGCCGCAGGCCACTTGGAGGGCACCAGCCTGCCGGTGGGCGGCGGCAGCACCCACGCGGTCATTTCGGCTCACCGCGGCCTGCCCAGCGCCAAGCTGTTCACCAATCTGGACCAGCTGGAAGTGGGCGACACCTTCACCATCACGGTGCTGGACCGGGTGCTGACCTATGAGGTGGACCAGATCTCCATTGTACTGCCCACCGAGACCGACAACCTCAAGGTGGTGGACGGCAAGGATTACGTCACCCTGATGACCTGCACCCCCTACGGCATCAACTCCCACCGCCTTCTGGTGCGGGGACGGCGCATCGAAACGCCGGACAAGCTCAAGCACATCCGTGTAACAGCCGATGCCATCAAGATCGAACCGATCATCACAGCTCCCATCATGGCACTGCCCCTGCTGCTGGTGCTGCTGCTCTGGCTGCTGTTCTCCAACCGCAAACGCAAATCTACAAGAGGTGAAAAACATGAAACGCACTGATCTCAAAAAGCACGCTGCGGCCCTGCTTTTGGTGCTGTGCCTTCTGGTAACAAGTGCGCTGCCTGCCCTTGCCACCAGCGCAAACATCAAGCTGGTGGACAGCAGCGGCAATCCCACTACCGGCACCATCCGCGTTACGCTGTACGACAGCGCCAACGATAAGGCGCTGAGCGGCGGCAAGCTCACTTTGTACCGTGTGGCCGAGGTAAAGCGCCAAAACGGCAACCTGAGCTACGAATACTGCGGCGATTTCTACGGCTGCGGCATTGCGCTGGGTGATTTGACCGACAGCACCCTTGCGGCCCAGCTGCAGGAGTATCTGCCCCAAAGCGCCGAGGGCACCACAAAGACCATTGATGCGGACGGCAACGTGACCTTCCGTGGTCTGGAGCTGGGCCTGTATCTGATCGTGCAGACCGAGGCTTCCAAGGGCTATGAGCCGATCAATCCGTTCCTTGTCTCTCTGCCCATGGCGGAGGATGGCAAGTGGAATTATGCGGTGGATGCCAGCCCCAAGGTGGGTGCTTACACCCCCACCAAGCCGGACACGCCGCCTACGCCCCCTACCCCGCCTACGCCGCCGGATACGCCCGATCATCCTGATACGCCTACCCCGCCGGACAACCCGGATAACCCGGTCTCTCCCGGTAATCCGGACAATCCCGTGGCTCCGGGCCATCCGGACAATCCCGTGGCCCCGGGCCATCCGGATCATCCGGTAGCACCCGGTAATCCAGACAGCCCCGTTCTCGGCTACACCAAAATGGCCTTCCACGATGGCAAGGTCTGTATTGTCCAACTCACGAGGATCGTCGAGATCGTCCGGATTAAAGGTGGCACAGGTGATACTGGACAGATTGGAGGCGATACGGATTGCATCAGGAAAATGGTGACGAATAATATCGTTGATATCGTCTCCAGGCTGCATCAGGACGACTTGCCCCCCAGCAGCTTTCAGAGAGTCGGTAAACTGGAGGATTTTATCTTCGTAAGTGATGGCATCCAGCGTCAGTTCCGGCATATCGTAACGTTTGCCGGTGTGACGACGGATAGCAGATAATATATCGTTTTTGCTACTCATTGTCGTATCATTTTAAGGGCAAGCATACTTCACCCCTACATTATTTTATCTTGTTACTTTTCCACATTTCATTGAACGACTCTTTGGCAAATTCCGGCAGTTCACGCCCCTTTCCCCAATCGTCGAGATCGTTGTATTTCATGAAACGGGGCAGGCCATTTACCACCGGGGCTGCCCACAAGGCTGCGTTGAACAATGCCGGACGCTCCATCAGGAATTTCATACCACCGGACATGATCTTCTTTCCCGTATTGGCTTTCCCCAGTCCGTCCAAATCCTGACGCCATTTATAAATCTGTTCCGCCAAATCTACTTTCACGGGACAGACATCGGAGCAGGATATGGATGCGGAAGAACTGGAATCGGT
>OLRO01001451.1_pt1 | contig 13364 bp, 9 predicted proteins | sample 1673131 | NCBI WGS metagenome assembly OLRO01 (sample SAMEA3136757, study PRJEB25190) | human gut metagenome | biome: human gut; feature: human-associated habitat; material: faeces | place: Austria | collected 2013 | reverse complement strand
GGGCTTGCTCAAACATCGTATGCATGCATATAGCAGATGTATGTGGATGAACCTCCGAAGGATGGTAATATTCCAGATTTCAACATTTCAAAGATCGATATTTGCCCTTTTCGGGCCTATCAGAGAAGCTTTCGGCTCTTTCAAAGCGATTTCTCGACAGATATTCACCAGCGGAGCCGATTGCTATGTTTCACTCAGAATGACCACACTGGTCAGACTGGATTCAAAATATGCTCCTTTTTAAAGTGGGCTCAGTCATTTATTTAGTCACTCAAGTTTCGCATGTAAGCTCCACACGCCCTGAAAGGGCAGAAGCATTAAAAACAGAAAGCCCCCGATGCTATACGCACCGGGGGCTTTTCCTGCATATATTTTATCTCAAAAAATCTCTCTCTCTCTTTTATATACAATCTTTTTATTTAGTCTTGCAGCTTGTCCAGACCGATGGCAAGCTGCGTCTGGAGCATCTCGGCAAGGAGATATTCGTTTGGCTTCTCCTTGTATTCTTCTGGCACGATGGCGGAGAGCCACTCTGGGGCTGGCAACTGGTTGAGCTTGTCCCAAGCCACGAGGTTGAGGCTCTTGTGGCGTATCACGTCGCACTCATTCTTGCCCTGCTGCGCCTTGAAGTCGTCGAGGCTCATAGGGGTATAGCCCAGGCATTCGTGGGATGCCAGACAGCGCTCGTGCTCCATGTGGAGTAGGGTGGCGAAGAATGGCAATTGCTCCAGGTCGTGCAGATTCTTGCACTGCTTCAAGAGCTTGAGGTTTTCGGCTCCCTGCTGGTCGTGCTCACGGTTCAGAATGCCGATGGCCTTGAGCTTGGTGTAGATGTGGAAGGCATCCGAGAAGTCTTGCTGCTCTATGCGCTTCAGGTTGGCATACTCGATAGGGTTGCCCTTGGCGTTGGCATGTCTGCTCCACCAGTGGTCGTAGGCTTCCTGCTCCTTGCATATCTGGATGTCGGCGAAGTCCTTGCCAAAGTTCTTGGTGAAGGTGGCCGAGAAGATGGCGGCTTCCTTTTCGAGATGGCTCTTCCATACATACTGGTGGGTAAACGACTCTGACATCTTGCCGATGACCTGTACCACCTGCTTAGGGTTCTCATCGTCTACGCAGAGCTGTGCCAGTTCGTCGTAGCGGCTCTCGTTCATCTGGTTGTAAGAGCGCACCACGATGGCGAAGTTCTCCAGTCGGCGCTTTCTCCATCTCAGGGCATATTCGCCCAGGTCGTAGGCGATGGCTATGTTGCGGTTGTCGCTACCGGTGGCGATGACATTGTAGTTGAGTTCGTCCTTCATCGAGTTCATCAAGTCCCAGAATCTGCCGTCGCCCGCACTGTGGTTGTGCCATTGTATCTCCACGTGGAGGACCGAGAGGTCGTTCTTTTGGCTGAGGCAAGGATAGCGCATCTCGAAGAATCCCTTTTTCTGGTCGGCCTTAGGGTCGATGATGTGGAATACGATGTGCTTAGCCTCGTTGCCTGCTGGATATACAAACTGGGCATGCTCGTAGAGGAATTTGAAAGCTTCCTGTCCCGTCTCTCCAAATCCGATGATCATGCAGTGGAAGTCGGTCTTTGCCATACCGGTTTTGCTGTCGAAGTCTACGTAGTTGGCAGGGTGGGTGGCTATATTGAACATCATGTTCTTGATGGCGAGCTGTGCTGCATCTACCAAGACGGTCTCCACACCATAGCGGGAGTTGTACTCAAAGGCGGTGCCGCCATTCAACTTGCCACTGGTGGAGCGGCAGTAGATGTACGACTTCTTGCTCATGTTGCCATTGAAGTACTCATCGCTGCGCAGCTTGATGTTCTTGGCCAGGTTCTGTATCTGGTCTTCATAGAGCAGGTAGAAGCTGATGTGCTCCTTGGTCTTGTTGAACACGCGGTCCAGTCCCAGCTGCTCTATCACGTTGTTGCCCTTCAAAAACTGGATGGGCACTCGGGTCTGGCGGATGATGCCGTCCATGCGGTCGATGTCGGCCATGATTTCACGGCGGAAACTGAACACATTGAAGATGCTGGCGAATCCGAGCATACCCTGGCTGCTGTTGTCCTCGGGGGCATTGATAAAGATGATGGTGTCCAGCGGACTATGCTTGTGGATGTCGTGAGCCAGTCCGAGCGATATCTCATTGATGCCCAGGAACACGTGCACGTCGCCCTTGAGTTGCTTGGTGGCGTTCACCTTGCGCCATCGCCATGCCGAGCGAAATCTTACGCCCAGGTAGTTGATGGCCACGGCGAATGATACGGCAGCGGCGGCAAAGTGGATGACCGAGAACACGGTCATGTAAACCACGTTGTGATGGCATGGCTCGCCCACCTCGATCAAGTCGCTGTGGAAGGCAAACATCTCCATGGACGATAGGAGAGGACGAAAGAAGGAGGCATACCAAGATAGCTGAGTGCCCACGGTTTCGTGACCCGAACGGAAACCTATGAAGTAGATGACGAATCCCGAAAGAAACACCAGTAGTGCCACTCTGCGGATGAAGGTGTCGAACTCGCGGAAGATGCGACGCTTATTCAGATAGCAGAGCAGGAAGATGACTGCTGCGATGAGAACACTCAGTATATTGGTAAGTAACATAATTTTCTATTTTTTCTTATCGTTCTTAATTTATTTTTTTTAATCCTTTATTTCAAACAAGCTGTAGAAGCCTGTCATAGTAAAGACGTTACGGATGGAGTCGTTGATCTTCTCGATGATAACCTTGCCACCCATGGCTGCGCTCTCCTTGCGCAGGCCGATGAGCAGGCGCAAACCTGATGAACTGATGTACTCCAGGTTGGTGAAGTCGAGTACTATCTCGTGGTCGGCCTTCTCATAGAGCTGGTTAAACTGTGTTGCGATGTCGGCAGCGGCTGCTGTGTCCAGGCGACCGTTCAGGAGGGCCTTGGTGCTGCCATTCTCTTCAATGATTTCTATTGTCATAATTTTATATTTTTATATTGTTATTTCTGTTTGCTGATTCCTTATCCGAATATCTCCTTCACCAGGCTGTCGAATTCCTTGAAGGCCTCGGTGTCCGAGAGTTCGCTCAGGGCATCTCTCAGTCCTCTGTATCGCCAGGCGTGTGTGGCCTTGTCCTTTACTCGGAATATCTGCCACAGCTCGTCGCCCTTCTCCCTGTAGTCGCGGGCGATGGCTCTCATGTTGGATAGCTTGTCGCCCATGGCTACTATCTTCACGTCGCGTGATGCTCGGCTCAGGTTGTCCATATCGCGCTGCTTGCGCTCTTGCCAGGTCAGCTTTCTGCCGTCGGGCGCCTCCTTCACGTCGGTTTCCTTCGCCACGAGGTTGGCCACTCGCTCTCCAATTTGGTCCTTGATTTCATCATAGGTCATGCTGGTGTCCTCGATGGCATCGTGGAGCACGGCTGCTGATAGCAGTTCGGGGTCGTTGGTGATGGTGGCCACTATCGCCATTGCCTCCAGGGGGTGGATGATGTAGGGGAATCCCTTGCCCCTGCGCTCCGTGCCTCCGTGGGCGATGGTGGCTGCGATGATGGCCTTGTCCACAAGGTTGGTATCTAATGGTGAATTCATCTATCTGTAATTAATAATTTATAATTAAGAATTTATAATTAAGTATCATGATTCTCATTTGTTCATGAATGGCAGCTTGCAGGCTCTCTTGTAGGCCATCTCTGCCAGTTTCTCATTGTGTATCGACTTGCCGTTCAGCTCATCATAGATGTGGGTGAGCCCCGGTTTGCCGCCACCATTCTTCAGCGTGTGTACGATGAGGAGGTCTTGCAGGCCCACGGTGGATGCGATGATGTCGATGTCGGTGTCGGCGAACTGGCTCATGGCAAACTTGTAGGCATCGTCCTCGTTCTGCTTGATGAAGTCTTCCACGTCTTGCAGCGTGTTCATGCCTGCCTCCTTGAGCAGTGGGTAGAATGGCTCGAACGACATCTCCTGTATCTCGCCCTGGTTGATGGCAGCGATGCGCTTCATCAGCTTGTCGAATGGCTTCTGTGCGATGTAAGAGTTGAAGGTGTCACCATCGAGCAGTACCTCTGAGAGTTCGCCTGCCTGGATGAGTGATTCCATCCTGCGGCGGTAGGCGGCGATGCTGATGCGGATGCGGGAGAATTCCTCATCGGCTAGCTCCAGCATACCTGCCAGTCGGCCATACATTCTCATGTACTCGGGTGGGGTCTCTATCTCGCTCTTGTAGCCCAGGTCGTGCTCCATGGCTGCCCATACGTGCTGCAGGGTGGAGCGCATCTGCACCTCGAAGCGGATGGTGTTGAGCTCCGGCTGCTGCTCGTCGGTGTAGAGCGTCTTGGGGATGCGGCAGATGTAGTGGAGCGAGTTGTAGCCGAAGCTGCTCATCTCGTGCATCTTGCGCTTGTCGATAGACTCGTTCCAGTCCACGTCAAACATCCTCTCCATATAGGAGGCCACGCGGTCCACGTCGTCGCTATAGAGCGTGATTACTCGGAAGCCCACGAGGTCGGTGATGTCGTCGAGGGTGTGATACTTGTGTCCCTTTCTTATCAGTTTGCCTATCAGGCTGTCTCTCTTCTTGATGCGTCCTTCTACCGCGGTTACTTCCACGTCGTTTTCGGTCAGTGCCTCTTGGATAGCTGAGTTTACGAGCTCCCTGATCTTTTGCAAGAGGGGTCTGCGCTCGTCAAACTCATCTATGATCATCTGGCACTTGAAGTCTAGCATGTCATATCCTTCTGCCATATGTGTGATGTTATTCTTTTGTTTTACTTAGCAACTTGGTGAGGGTCAGGATGTTCTTCTCGTCCTCACGCTTGTATTCCATCTTGTCCATGAGGTGGGTCACCAGGAAGATACCCAGTCCGCCTATGTTGCGGTCCTCGATGCTGGCTGTGATGTCGGGCTCGCTTTGCTGGGTAGGGTCGAATGGGATGCCATTGTCGGTGATGATAAACTGGATGTGGCTCTCCTCGGCGTATGCCTCGATGCTGATGTTGCCCACTTGATGCTTAGGGTAAGCATAGTTCATCACGTTGACCGCAGCCTCTTCCAGTGCCAGGTTCAGGCTGGTGGCCAGTCCCATGTCGATGCCCGTCTCGCCCACGATGTCGTCCATGAAGTCGGCTATCTTTGGGGTCTCGCGGATGTTGTTGTGCAGGGTTAGCTTGCGATAGAACTTGGTGGCTTGTTCCTTTCGCTGGTACTTCACTGCTATCATGGTGAGGTCGTCGCTCTGCTCGGCGTCCTTCACGTGCTGGTGCACTGCCTCGAGCATGCCCTCAACCTGCTGTTTTGAGGTTTTGTCTTCCATATTCTTCAGTACTTCTATCATTCTTTCTTCTCCAAATAGTTCTTTCTCTGCATTCTCTGCCTCGGTCAGTCCGTCGGTATACATAAAGATTTCGGTGCCCGGGGTGATGGTGATTTCCTGTGGCTCAAACTTCATGTTTGGTATGATGGCGATAGGCAGGTTTGGTTTCACGTCGAGCTGTTTCACCTCGTGGGTCTCGCCGTCGATGATGACTGGGGCGTTGTGGCCGGCGTTGCAGTAGCGGAATCGGCCTGTTGGCATATCCAGTACGCCTACGAAGAGGGTCACAAACATATTGGATTCGTTCATGTCCGACATAGAGTTGTTGAGTGATGCCACGATTCTCTCTGGTCGGCTCTCTTGTGCTGCCACGATGCGCAGCAGGCTTCGGGTCACAGCCATCACGAGCGATGCTGGCACTCCCTTGCCCGATACGTCGCCGATGCAGAAGAATAGTTTCTCATCGCGCAGGAAGAAGTCGTAGAGGTCGCCTCCCACAGCCTTTGCCGAGATGAGCGATCCGTAGATGTCTATGTCGTCACGGTCTGGGTAAGGAGGGAATATCTTTGGTATCATCGACATCTGAATCTTGCTGGCTATGTTGAGCTCGCTCTCTATGCGTCCCTTCTCCTGGGTGGTGCTCTTCAGCTCCTGTATGTACTTGTCCAGGGAGTGCTGCATGTGGTCGAGCGAGTTCCCCAGTGCCCATAATTCGTTGTGGTCGCGCATCTTAGGCAGTCGGGTGTGGAAGTTGCCCTCGGCTATGTGCAGGGCTGCCTTGGAGTAGAGTTTGATAGGGCGCAGGAACTTGCGCATCAATACCAGGCTTATGATCATCAGGCCGATGATGCCCAGGATGGAGATGATGATCATCTGGATGCGCACTTGCTTTATGCCAGCCACAATCTCGTCCTCGTCGCATTCCAGGGTTACCGTCCAGCCCAGTTGCTTGATAGGGGCGTAGTAGAGGTACTTCTTTGCGCCGCGGTCTCTGAAGGCTCCGATGCCGCGCACCTGGTTTCGGATGTCGATGAAGATGGTCTCGTTTTCCTCATACTTCTGCTTGTCGAGCACCTGGGCTGGGGTGCCTTTCATGATGAGGCTCTTGTTGGGGTGCACCACGAAGTTGAGGTTTCTGTCCAGGATGGTGAGAAATGACTTGGGGTATGGCTTCACGCTCTGCACCTCCTCGCTGAGGAGGTCGAGCGACATGTCCACTGCCAATACGCCGAGCAACTTGCCTGTGTTGGTGACCAGCGGTATGCAGTAGCTGTAGATGATGTTGCCGTTCACCTCCTTAAATGGGTCGGTCCAGCGGGCCTTTCCCTTCTCCTTGGTCTTGCGGTACCAGTCTTTCTGGCTGAAGGCATAGATGTCGGCTAGGTTTTTCTCGATGAGCTTGCCGTTCTTTTCTTTCATGAGATATGGGGCAAATCCATTCTTGTAGCCCTGGTAGATGCCTGGCTCAAAACCGATGGCCACGCCCTTCACGTTGGGGTTGGCTGCCAGGAAGTCTCTGCATCTCTGGTACACTGCCTCGGCTGATAGTGGCTTGTCCTGCTTCCAGTAAGCAGCGAAGTTGACGCCAGCTGTTTCGGTGGCGTTCATCTCATCGGTTACGTAGAGGATGGCCTTGTCCAGTTCCAGGTTGGCTTTCTTGTGCCCGTCATCGAGCATCATCTTGCTGGCAAACCAGGAGGCGGTGCCAAAGCATACTAAGAACACGCATGCGCTAGTGATTAACATCCAGAGGCAGATTTTGGCTGCGAAGGAATGCCGGAAGTTGATTCTATCCAATTGCTTCATATCTTATGTTTTAATTTTGTTAGCTGTTATATATAAATATGTGTAAACTTTCTGCAAATATATCAAAAAACTTTTAGATAAGCGATGATTTGCCTCATATTTTTTATTTTTTTTATACATAAATTGCCCGAAACCTGCTCTTTAGCATAAAATATAGCTATTTATGTTTGTCCATTTCGTTTTTTTATTTGTAATTTCGCAGCAGAAAATACTAAAGATATAAAAATATGAACCCACTTTAAAAAGGGTTATTTGCAGTGTTATTGTGTGTCTTGAGACAGAATGATAGCATTGAGAACAGGCAAGCCAACTTGCTTTGTGGACTTCAAAAGTTTGCATGCGATGAGGCTCGTAAGAGACAGTCTATCCCAAAGTTTTCAGTGTTTAACAATGCTTTGCTCACGGCATATCGCGGTAAGGGTTTTGACAAAGATTATGTTGACCCAATGATTTGGGGCAGATGGGTGGAATCGGCAGTGGGTACTTGCCTTCTCGATTTTGTGGAGGATAATGACTGTCAGCTCTATTATTGGCGAGATCATAATAATGAGGTGGATTATATCCTGGAGTCACAAGGAGATTTCGTTGCTATAGAGGTTAAGAGTGGAAAGAGAGGCATGAATAGTGGTATTCCTATGTTTCAAGAGAAATTCCATCCTCTGAAATCAATCGTTGTTGGCACCGATGGTATTCCATTTGAAGAATTCTTCTGTATGGATATCATGCAATTGTTTGAATAAAAGAGGGTGTGTCATAAGTCCATGGCACACCCTCTTTATTATTGGGATAATTGTAATCTACATCTCTGCTTTCAGCAACTTCATCTCCTCTGCCGTCAGCCCCGTCATATCTATGATAGTTGCTTCGTCCATGCCCTTTGCCAGCATCTTTCTGGCAATCTCAAGGCTTCGCTGGTTCATGCCTTTCTCCAAGCCTTCAGCTCTTCCTTCTTCCTTACCTTTCTGGTAGCTGTCATCTATGAGGGTTCTTTCAACGCTTACGGAATCCCAGAACTTGTCGTAGGCCCTGAGTTCTGCATCCGAGAAACCGGAAATCTCCAGCTCCTCTACGGCTTTTCCTATTTCTGGGTCATTGAGCAGGTCGGCAGGAATCTCCTTTGTATTGGAATTGATTTCTGTGAGGAAACGGAGCCACAATACCATCATGCGCTTGTCGGCAATGGAATGAGGAGTGAACTTAGGGAGTTCTATGAAGGTGAAATGCAAGCCCTCGATGACCTTATTGCTGTCCTTATCGTGCACGATGCGGTAGTTGTGGATGAAATCCGGAGTATCATGCGCAAAGATATCATTTATCAGGTTGAGAGAATACACGGGTTGGAGTTCGCTGTATTTTCCTCCCTTTTTTGCCTGACTCACATAGAGCTTGGAGGCATTGAACAGTACTCGCTGCTGGAAGGCTTCAGACCATTCCATCTGCATCTCCACGCAGAACTTTCTGCCTCTGACGTCGGTGCAGAGTACATCTACTATGGTATTCTTGCCTCCTTCGAGCTGGGGCACAAGTTCTGTAGGCAGATACTTGATTTCTTGTATCTGCTCCTCTTCGCTGAGTGGCAGGAGGGCGTTCAGAAGGCTGATCAGTCTTGCAGGATGATTGCCGAATATCTTCTTGAACGTGAGGTCTGCCTTAGGATCTAAGTACTTCATAACCATCTGTTTTAAAATCTACAGCGCAAAGTTACGACTTTATTTTCATATCTGCAAGAGATTTCGGGGAAAAGTTCAGAAAAAGGGTCTATATGCCATTCTTTATCCCGGCGTATAGACCCTTTTTTGTTGTATTATAAGTTGTTCAGCAAGTCTGCCTTGCCATCATTGATCAGCTTGATGACCAACTCTCCGAAGAGGGTGTTCTGCCATGCGAACCAAGGACGGGTGTATTTAGAGGCATCGTCCTTGTGGAAAGACTCATGGATGAATCCCATGCCGGCATCCGTATTCAACAGCATCTTCATGCAGAAGCGGATCTCGTCATCGCTCTGTGCGGTGAAGCACTTCATCATGATAGACATAGGCCAAGGCATGTCGTAACCGATGTGTGGACCACCGATACCTTCGCCAGCCTTGCCACGGAAGAAGCAAGGATTGTCCTCACTCCAAACGAAACGGCGGGTGTTCTGATAGATAGGGTCGTTCATAGGAACATCACCCATATATCCCATACCCAGGAGAGAAGGAACGTTGGAATCGTCCATCAGGAGCTGATTGCCGAAACCATCTACCTCGTAAGCATAGATCTTGCCATACTTAGGATGGTTGTAGATAGCATACTTCTGCAGAGCAGTATGTACCTCGTCAGCCAGACTGCTGCAATCCTGCGCAATCTTCAAGGCTGCATCTTTCTTTGCTGCATCCTTCTCTGCCACGTGCTTCAATATCTCTGCTGCCTTGTTCATGGAAGAAACTGCCATGAAGTTTGATGGAATCAGGAATGGAAGGATGGTAGCATCATCAGAAGGACGGAACATAGAAGCAATCAGTCCTACCGGTTTTACCGGAGCACCGAAGCCGTCCCAACCGATGGTATCGAAGGCACGGTCAGAAACACGGGTAAAGTGATAAGCCTTGGCTGTCACCTTGCGCTGCTGTTCGTGGAAGGTCTTCAGGATATTCTCGATAGCCTTCATCCATACCTCGCCGAAAACAGAATCATCGCCTGTTACCTTCCAGTATTCGTAGGCCAGACGGATAGGGTAGCAGAAGGAGTCGATCTCATATTTGCGCTCGAATACATCCGGCTGCATCTTGGTGCGGTCTTTCTGCCAGCCGGCACCGGTAGGACCGTCATTGAAGGCGTTGGCGTAGCGGTCGATGTTGATGCACTTCAACTGGCGGAGAATCACACCCTTCAGCATCTTCTTCAATTTTTCGTCCTTGTTGGCGAGGGCTACGTAAGGCCATACCTGGGCACCTGAATCGCGGAGCCACATGGCTGGAATATCACCGGTATATACGAATGTATCATCATCACCATTTTCGAGTACACGGTAGTGAACGGTACTCTCCAGGGTGTTAGGATAGCAGTTGGCAAACATCCACGCCAGCTTTGGATTCTTCTTCAGGAGTTTCTGTACTTCCTTGATCTTCTTCTCTACAGCTGTAGAAGTAAAGAGACGGTCCTCTACAGGAGGACGCTTTGACTCATATTTGCCATTCACTGGGGTTACCACCTTGGTATAGCGTGCATGCACATCTACCTCAGCATTCTCCTGAGCCATAGCGCTCATGGAGGCAAGAAGAGCCAATGTTAAAATAGTCTTTCTCATTATTTATATTTTTGTTAGTTAGTGCTTGATTCTTATGGACGGTCGGCAGGACGGGTTCCCCACTTCGATGGCTGGTTGCCCATCTGCAGTTCGAGGGTGCCGCCCTTCATGATATCGTTGTACATGATGTATGACTTGCTGTATGGCTTGCCGTTCAACTTCACAGACTGTACGTACATGTTTTCCTTGCTGTTGTTCTTGCAGACGATGTTGAAGGTCTTGCCCTTGCCCACGTTCAGTTCAGCCTTGTCGAAGATAGGGCTGCCGATGATGTACTTGCCGCCAGCTGGCTCTACCTGATAGAGACCTACGGAAGAAAGCACATACCATGCTGACATCTGACCTACGTCCTCGTTGCCGCTCAAACCGTCGAAGTCATCCTTGTACATCTCGTCCAGGGTCTGTCTGAGCAGACGGGCAGCCTTCCAAGGCTGACCTACATAGTTGTACATGTAGAGAACATGATGGCTAGGCTCGTTGCCATGGGCATACTGACCAATCAGACCAGAGATGTCTGGAGAGGCATTGTCGCCCATCTCACCGGTAACGATGAAGAGAGAGTCGAGCTTGGTCACGAACTTCTTTTCATTGCCGAAGAGCTTCACGAGTCCGTGAACATCATGTGGAACCAGCCAGGTATATTGCCAGGCATTTCCCTCGGTATAGTCATCTTCACGATGCTCTGCTGCGAATGGGTTGAAAGGAACACGGAACTTGCCGTCGGAACCCAGACCGCGCATAAAGCCGGTCTCCTTGTCGAAGTACTTGCTGTAAGCCTTTGATCTGTTCTCGAAGTACTTGGCATCTTCCTTCTTGCCCAGCATGCGAGCCACCTTTGCCACGCAGGCATCAGCCAGCGCATATTCCATTCCCTTGGCTACGGTTTCCTTGGTAGGCTCCTTGTCGTATGGCAGATAACCGTGCTTCTTGAGCAATCCCAAACCACGCTCATCGAGCATAGCCGACTTCTTCATAGCCTCGTAGGCTCCTTCCTTATCCTTCACATAGCCCTTCAGTACCATATCGGCAAGAACTGGAATGCCTGGGTTGCCCACCATACAGTTGGTTTCGTTACCCATCAGATGCCATACTGGCAACTTGCCCTGCTGGCGATAGATGTTGATGAAGGTGCTAGCCATATCTGGCAACATGTCGGTATGGATCATGGTCATCAATGGATGAGCTGCACGATAGGTGTCCCAGAGTGACAAGGTGGTATAATTGGTGAAGTTGCCGTCATAGACCTTGCCGTCGGCACCGCGATACTGACCGTTGACGTCTGAGAAGACAGATGGAGCGGTCATGGTATGATACATGGCTGTGTAGAAGATGCGGCGGGAGGTAGAATCGCTGGTCTCGATGTTCACTTTAGCCAATTCCTTGTTCCAGGCAGCATCTGCATCAGCTACTACCTGACGGAAATCCCAGCCCGGAATCTCTTTCTCCAGGTTCTGTTTGGCATTCTCTGCGCTCACAGCCGACAAACCGGTCTTTACCAACAATGGCTTGGTGACATCAGCAGCGGTAATCAGCCATCTGCCGGCGCCCAATGGTTTCACGGTAACAGGCTGGGAGAATTCTGCGAAAAAGAATGCCTTCTGGTCGTTCGCCCATCCCTTGGAGAAACGGTGGCCAGCCACGGTGGTAGCTGTAGTATTATCTACATTCATGTCCTTGGCTCCATCCCAGCCGATACCCTGCTTCAGGTCGAGTACCAGCTGTGCCTGCTGTGCATCAGCACCAAAGGTATAGCGCTGGAAGCCGGCACGCTGGGTAGCGGTCAGCTCCACCCATACATTAGGCTGTTGCAGTTTGACTGCATAGTATCCAGGACGCACGTTCTCGTTGTCATGGCTGAACTTGATTTCCTTCTGGTTGCCATCTGTTACGGGCAGGAAAGCCACGTCGCCCAGGTCGCCGATACCGGTACCGCTCAGGTGCTGGTGTCCGAAACCGATGAGGATAGAGTCAGAATGATGATAGCCGGAGCACCAGTCCCATCCGCGGGATGGTTCTGTAGGACCTAACTGGACATATCCGAACGGAACGTTGGCTCCGAGGAAAACGTGTCCATGTCCACCTGTTCCGATTCTAGGGTTGACAAACTGGGTTAGATTGCTCGACTTAGCCTGTTGAGCAAGCGATGCCTGAGAGTAGCCGCCGGCTAATACGCAGGTCATCATTAAAAGATTTATAAGTTTCTTTCTCATAATGCTATAGTAACATCTACGGAATAATTGAATAAATTAGGTTATTTGTAATAAAACACAATAATGTTGCAAAGATACTAAAAAAATGGGAAAAACGGCACTATTCTATATATTTTTTAACTAAACTTTCATTGTATTGAGAGGGGATTGCAAATCCCTCCAGGGGTGGTCGAACCTTTTTAGACGGCGGATTGCAAATCCGCCGGAACGCCTCACGGGTTTCAAATCTGTCGAGATGCCTCACGGGTTTTGCCCAATACGTGGGGGATTGGTTCCAAGAGCGTAAACCCGCCAGGCGTCCCGGCGGATTTGCAATCCGCCGTAAAAAAAGGTTCGACCTATCAATAACGGGGGATTTGTAATCCCCCAATAAAAGCATACTCCTTTTCTGCGGATTGCAAATCCGCAGAGCCTAAATAGGTTAGGACATTTTTTAACGCCGGATTTCAAATCCGGCGGGACGCCTGGCGGGTTTGCTCATTTATCTTGTTTTTCTCTCTTTGTGTTATTTTGAAACGGATAATAGGGTTTATTCTTTCAAAATAAAAGATAAAGCGTATTGATGTATATTGATATGTTATTTTCCTCCTTTTCTTAAGACAAAAGGTAATGAAAATCTTTCGTATATTGACAAAAAGTAGTAATTTTGCAGCCGAAACATAACAAAATGTTATTTGTTTTAGGTAAAAAGAGATAAAAATAACCGTAAAAGAAAGGAAAAGATATTATGTGTGGAATCGTATCTATCTTCAATATTCAGGAGCAGACTCCTGAATTGCG
>OLRO01001449.1_pt1 | contig 13388 bp, 10 predicted proteins | sample 1673131 | NCBI WGS metagenome assembly OLRO01 (sample SAMEA3136757, study PRJEB25190) | human gut metagenome | biome: human gut; feature: human-associated habitat; material: faeces | place: Austria | collected 2013 | reverse complement strand
GGCGGCCTCGATGGCGGCGTCGCGCACAATCTTGGCGGCCTCGACGGAGCACTTCTGCGCGCCGGGGTGGAAGCCGAAGACGATCGGGCAACGGGTCTTCAGGGCGATGAGGGACTTGAAGATGGCGGTGGAGGTGGGGTTATTGGGATTGCACAGCCACAGCATGCGCACCTCTTCCGGCAAGCGATACCCCTCGCTCTCCGCAGGAAACCGATAGAGGGAAGTGACCCGATGGCCGTGCATGCGGCAGGCATCGGCATATTCACTGAAAGTGGGCTGCACAATGGCGGTGTTTGTCCCGCGGAAAGTCTGTGCGGTAAGATAGATGGCTTCGGTAGCTCCATTCGTCACGCACACTGCCTCGGCAGGAAGGTGGTGGTGGCGGGCAAGACAGGCCTCAAGCGTGTAAGGCTCCGGTTCGGGATAGTTGCCGATGCCGTCAATCCGGGTACACAGATGCGCCTTCAAGGCAGAGAGGTCTACCCTGCTGTAAACGTTCGAGCTGAAGTTTGCCGTAATGGGACGGCTGTATTTATAGGAATCGTCTCCGTGTCCTTCAATCATGGTTCTTTGTCAATATTTGGTAGATAAGCGGCAGGTTGACGTGGCGGCGCACGTGCTCGGCAAGCCTATCGTATTGTTCTTCTTTGAATGTATGGTAATCGAAAGCGCCGGCATTCCCGGACAGTTTGTCTGCAAAAGGCGCAAGCAGGAAATCTATGAATTCCGGATTGTCGAGAATGCCATGAATATAAGTCCCCATGCAGGTGGAGTCCACGTAGTATCCGTCGGTAGAGCCGTTCTCCAAAAGATTCAGGGGAGAATCGGGAGTACCTTCCACGGGGGTGGTCACTCCCATATGGATTTCATAGCCCTGCATGAATGGAGAATGGAGAGTGGAAGATGGAGAATGGGGATTGCACAGACCGAACTTCACCTGACGGGTCACCTTCTCTCCCGACATGCGGGTACTGATGGGCAACAGCCCCAGTCCGGGCAGGCGTTCGATGTCCCCCTCCACATGCTCAGGGTCGAGCACCTCCTGCCCCATCATCTGATAGCCGCCACAGATACCCATCACGGTGGCACCTTCACGGTGGGCACGGATGATGGCAGCCGCCACACCGTTACGGCGCAATTCGTAAAGGTCATCAAGCGTGCTCTTGGAGCCGGGCAGCAGGATGACGTCGGCCTTTGCCAGCTCATCCACATTGTTGGTATAGAACAGATGTACGCGCGGGTCACGCTCCAGCACATTGAAATCGGTGAAGTTACTGAGGTGGCGCAGCAGGATGACGGCGATGTTCACCTTTCCCTTCTCGGCACGGACAGACTTTGCGGCAAGCGCCACGGAGTCTTCTTCTTCAATGTAGATATCACGGTAGTAAGGCACCACCCCGACAACGGGAATGCCGCAAAGCTCCTCCAGCATCGTAATGCCCGACTCGAAGAGACGTATATCCCCCCGGAACTTGTTGATAAGAATTCCTTTAATTCGCTCCCGCTCATGGGGACGAAGCAACATCAGCGAACCGTAGACGCTGGCAAACACACCGCCACGATCAATGTCGCCCACAAGAATTACATCGGCTCCGGCATGCAGGGCCATCGGCAGATTGACAAGGTCGGTATCCCGCAGATTGATTTCGGAGATGCTTCCCGCGCCTTCCAGCACAACGGGATTATAGCGGGCGGCAAGGCGGTCGTAGGCAGCACAAACCTCCCAGCGCAGTTCGTCGCGTCCTTCCTTGCGGAAATAATCATAAGCATTGCGGTTGCCGATAGGACGCCCGTTAAGAACAACCTGCGAGGTATGGTCCGACTGTGGTTTCAGCAGCAGCGGATTCATGTCCGTGTGGCAAGGCACTCCGGCGGCTTCTGCTTGCACAGCCTGGGCACGGCCTATCTCCAGCCCTTCGGGAGTGGCAAATGAATTGAGCGCCATATTCTGTGCCTTGAACGGTGCGGGCTGATAGCCGTCCTGCTTGAAGATACGGCAGAAGGCGGCAGCAATGATGCTCTTTCCCACATCACTACCCGTCCCGGCAAACATAATCGGATGAAGTTTCTCCATAAATTCCACTTTAGCGAATGCAAAGATAGTGCAAATCCGAATATCTCTCCCATTCATAAGCCATATCTTCGGAAACTATTCGTTATATTTGTAACGTTCTATTCAAAAAGATGACTACTGAACAATTCCCACCTCCTCTTGTTTAGAGAAACAAGAACCCCTAAACCGAACGAACTTATGAATAATCTATCATGCCGGAGATTTTTTCCGGTTGCTGCCTGCGTGCTGCTTGCCATCGGTGAAGTGGCTGCACAAACCTCCCTTCCCCTTAGCTTCGGTGATGCCCTAAGGCAGATGCAAAACGGCAACCGCAGCCTGAAAATAGCTGACAAGGGAATTGAAGCCGCCCGTGCGGAACGTGACAAACTGAATGCCCTCTGGTACCCCTTCCTGCAAGGTGCCGGTACGTTCGTGCATCTTTCCGAAAAGATAGAGGTAAAACAGCCCCTTTCCCAGTTCACCGACCCGGCAAAGGACTTTGTGCACAACATCGTGCCGGACGACCAATTCATCAGCAGCATACTCGACCAGATAGGCTCCCATACCCTTGCCTTTCCACTGGCTCCACGCAACCTGACTTCCGTCGGCCTGACCGCCGAATGGGTCGTATTCTCCGGCGGCAAGCGCATCCGGGCCTCGAAGATAGGCAACACCATGATAGACATTGCCCGCGAAAACCGGGGACAGACCGATGCCACGCAACGCACCCTGCTGGCAGAAAGCTACTTCGGGCTGAAACTTGCGCAAGAGGTAGTACGCGTGCGGCAGGAGACTTACAACAGTCTGCAACGCCATTACCAGAATGCCCTTAAACTGGAAGCTGCCGGCATGATAGACAAGGCAGGCCGGCTCTTTGCCCAAGTGAATATGGATGAAGCTGCCCGTTCACTGGAGGCTGCCCGGAAGGAGGCCTCCGTCGTGCAAAGTGCCCTGCGCACCCTGCTCAACCTGCAAGACACATGCAGCATCCATCCTACTTCGGAGCTTTTCATCAACGACCAACTGCCCGCCAAAGAGGAGTTCCTGCAAGCCATGCGGGTGGAGAACTACACCGTGAACCAACTGCAACTGCAGTCACAGATTGCCCGCCAGCAGCTCCGCATCGACCAGAGCGGCTACCTGCCGGACATCGCCGTATTCGGCAAGCAGACCCTCTATGCCCACGGCATACAAAGCAATCTTGTCCCCCGCACCATCGTAGGTGTGGGCTTCACCTGGAACCTGTTCGACGGACTGGCGCGTGAGAAGCGCATCCGCCAGTCGAAGATAGCCCAGCAAACCCTCGCCTTGGGACAAGAAAAAGCCAAAGAAGACCTGAGCGTAGGCATCGACAAGCTCTACACCCAACTGCAAAAGGCACAAGACAACGTACGCGCCTTGAATACCACCATCGAGCTGAGCGAAGAGCTGGTGCGAATCCGCAAGAAATCCTTTGCCGAAGGCATGGCAACCAGTACCGAGGTCGTAGATGCGGAAACGATGCTGGCAACCGTCCGCGTGGCGCGTCTGGCAGCCTACTACGAATATGATGTGGCACTGATGAACCTGCTGGCTATCTGCGGAACGCCGGAACGGTTCGAGAAATATTTCGAGACAACTTATTAAAACCTACCCTTTATGAAAATCAATAATAAAAGCATCAGCATTGCATTCGTCATTATCCTGGCTGCAACGGTCATCATTTCACTTGCCGGCATGTTACTCATGAGCCGGCAGCCCCTGGTCCTGCAAGGACAAGTGGAAGCAACGGAAATACGTATCAGCGGAAAGCTACCCGGACGTGTGGACTCCTTCCTCGTACAAGAGGGCGACTGGGTGAAGGCAGGCGATACGCTTGTCGTCATCAACAGCCCCACCATCGAAGCCAAATACCGCCAGGTGAATGCCCTGGAGCAGGTGGCCCAGGAGCAGAACAAGAAGATAGACGCCGGTACCCGCCGCCAGATTGTGGCCACCGCCCGGCAACTCTGGAACAAGACGCAGAGCGACCTTGCCCTCGCCAAGACCACTTACCAGCGCATTGTAACGCTTTATAAGGACAGTGTCGTCACCTCCCAGCGGCGTGACGAGGTGGAAGCCATGTACAAAGCCGCCCAAGCCGCCGATGCAGTGCTCGTTCATGGTACGGGCGACATACTGCTTCATCAGCTCCACAGAGCGGTAACCGGCGGTAATGTCCACGCCTGCTGCGGCGTAGCTTTCAGAATAGCTCTTTTCCATGTTCTTACTCTCCTAACTTTTTCTCGTCTTTGGGACGGTCATTCAGGTGGCGTTCATGAATATCGGTGGAAAGCACCTCTTCCGGCTTCACAGCGTATTTGCCGGTGAAGCAGGCGGTGCAGAAGCCGCAGTTGGCGTTCTGGGCCAGCTGGACGACGTGCTCCGTGGAGAGGTAGCCCAGCGTGTCGGCGCCAATGATCTCGTTGATCTGGTCCACCGTGCGGCCGGTAGCGACCAGAAGCTTCTGGTCGGGGATGTCGGTGCCAAAGTAGCAGGGATATTTGAAGGGGGGTGCCGAAACGCGGAAGTGGACTTCCTTTGCTCCGGCGTCCCGCAGCAGCTTGATGATGCGGGCAGAGGTGGTGCCGCGCACGATGGAGTCATCCACCAGCACCACGCGCTTGCCCTTGACCGTGCTGGAAACGACGTTCAGCTTGATGCGCACGCTGTTCTCGCGCTGCTTCTGGCTGCCCTGAATGAAGGTGCGGCCGATGTACTTATTTTTAATAAAGCCGATGCCATAGGGGATGCCGCTCTCCTGCGAGTAGCCGAGAGCTGCATCCAGACCGGAATCCGGCACGCCGATGACCACGTCCGCTTCCACGGGGTGTTCCTGTGCAAGGAACCGGCCGGCCTGCTTGCGGGCCTCGTGCACCGAGCTGCCCTCGATGATGCTGTCCGGGCGGGAGAAATAGATGAACTCAAACACGCACATCTGGGTGTCCGGCCGACCGCAGTGATCCTTGATGCTGCGCAGCTCGCCGGTTTTTGCGTCTGCCACCACGATCTCGCCGGGCTCCACGTCCCGCAGCAGGGTGGCACCGGCGGCATCCAGTGCACAGCTCTCGCTGGCAAATACGTAGCCGCCGCCGGGCAGCGTGCCGATGCACAGGGGCCGATAGCCGCGGGGGTCACGCACTGCAATGAGCTTGGTGGCCGACATGATCACCAGACTGTAGGCACCCTCCAGCACATCCATCGTCTTGCTGATGGCTGTCTCGATGCTGCCCATGCGCAGGCGGTTGCGGGTGATCAGGTAGCAGATCACCTCGGTATCGGAGGAGCCGTGGAAGATGGCACCTTCATTTTCCAGCTGGCGGCGCAGCTCGATGGCGTTGGTCAGGTTGCCGTTGTGGCACAGTGCCATGGTGCCGCGGCCATGGCGCACGATCATGGGCTGTGCGTTGGCCCGCACGCGGCTGCCTGCCGTGGCGTAGCGCACGTGACCGGTAGCCATGTGCGCATTGGGGTTTGCCAGACTTGCCAGCACCGCCGGGGTGAACACCTCGTTCACAAGGCCGAGGTCGCGGTGGCCGTTGATCACGCCATCATCGTTCACGGCGATGCCGCAGCTCTCCTGACCACGGTGCTGCAGGGCATACAGAGCCGAGTAGGCCGCAGCGGCCACATCCTCGGTACCGGCACGGTCGTAAATGCCGAAAACGCCGCATTCTTCGTGCAGCGGATATGCAAAATCAGACATTGGTTCTCCTTTACAGCTGGGCGATCTCAGCCTGCAGCTTTTCCTCTTTGGCAGCGATCTGTGCGGCCATGGCGGTGCGCTCTGCTGCCAGCTTTTCGGCCAGAGCGTCGTCGCTCAAAGCCAGAATTTCCGCAGCCAGCCATGCGGCGTTCTTGGCACCGTTCAGAGCCACCGTTGCCACCGGGATGCCGCTGGGCATCTGCACCGTGGCAAGCAGGGCATCCATGCCGTCCATGGCACCGCCCTTCATGGGAATGCCGATCACCGGCAGGGTGGTGTTGGCAGCAAAGGCACCCGCCAGATGTGCTGCCATGCCTGCTGCGCACAGGATCACGCCGAAGCCGTTGGCACGGGCGCTTTTGGCAAACTCCGCTGCCCCGGCAGGGGTGCGGTGTGCCGAAAGGATGTGCGCCTCAAAAGGGATGTCCAGCGCTTTCAGCTGGGCACATGCGCCCTTTACCACCGGCCAATCGCTGTCAGAACCCATGATCACAGCCACTTTACGAACCATATCCAAACCTCTCTTTCTCAACCGACAAACAAAAAAGGCTGCGGTACACCCGTACCACGGCCTTTAATTCTGCGTATGCTCTCCCGACGCTTTGCACAAAGTTGCACGATGCCCCTGACATGCCCGAATGTTGTTTCGACCCATGAGACCCGGCAGCATCTTCATCATTGAAGTTCTCCTCCGCAGTTCCTTGTGCTTGCGTTTTCAGGCGGCGGAAAAGCCCTTTCTGCGGGCCGCCGTCCCTGTGCTACATACAGTTTACGGCAAAAAAACATCTTTGAAAAGAGTGTTCCCACAAATTCTACCTTGTGTTTTCATGCCGTCAAAAAACTTTCAAAAGTTTTGTGCAGTTTCGACATTGTTTTTCTTTTTAAGTATGACTTATAGTTTAAGTATATTTTATGTAAATAGGATGCGTTAACTTTTTGTACAATAGACGGACTTTTTTAAAAAATAATTTTTGCTGTAATTGCCCGTGCAGCACGGATGAGGTCCGCCGGGGCACAGCACACCTGCGTGCCGATGCGCCCGCCGGAGACATAGACCTTCTCCTGCGTCAGCACGCTCTCATCGAACACAGTCTTATACTGCTTTTTCATGCCTACCGGGCTGCAGCCACCGCGCACATAGCCGGTGACCTTGTTGATATCGGCCACATGGATCATGGCAACGCTTTTTTCGCCCACACTGCGGGCAGCGGCTTTCAGATCCAGCTCTGCTGCCACCGGAATGACGAACACAAAATAGTTTTTGCTATTGCCCTGCGTCACCAGCGTCTTATACACGCAGGCAGGGTCTTCGCCCATGCTGCCTGCCACATCCACACCTGCCACGGCAACGCCCTCTTCATGAGCGTACTCGTGGGCGGTGTAGGGCACCTTCTCGCGCTCCAGAATGCGCATGGCATTGGTTTTTGCTTCTTTTCCCATCTCTGATATCCCCTTTGCTCTATGTTTTTTCTATTCTACCACTTTCTTCAAAAAAATTCAAAATTCTCTTGACTTCAGTTTCCTGAAGTGATATCATAGCGTCACACACTTCAGAACCCTGAAGTTTGACACTGCAAGCTGCGGCAAAGGAGCCGGTCTCCCTCGCCGTTTCACACGATAAGGCAAAGGAGACAAAGCACTATGATCATCGTACTCAAACAGGACGCACCTGAGGTACAGGTACGCGAGTTCTGCCACGAACTGCAGGATATGGGCCTGCAGATCAACGACTCCAAGGGCAGTGAGAGCCACATTCTGGGCCTGATCGGCGACACCAAGGCCGTGGCCGAGAGCTGGGTGCTGGCAAACCCGGTGGTGGAGACCTGCCGCCGCGTGACCGAGCCTTATAAGAAAGCCAACCGCAAGTTCCACCCGGACGACAGCGTGATCGATGTGGACGGCGTAAAGATCGGCGGCGGCAGCTTTGCCGTGATCGCCGGCCCCTGCAGCATTGAGAGCGAGGAGCAGATCACCTACTGCGCACAGCGCGTGAAGGCTGCGGGTGCTTCCCTGCTGCGCGGCGGCGCATTCAAGCCCCGCACCTCGCCCTACTCCTTTCAGGGTATGCGCAGCGAGGGCCTCGACCTGCTCAAGCTGGCACGCCGCGCCACCGGTGCTCCCATCGTGACCGAGATCATGAACACCGAGCACCTGCCCCTGTTCGAGAATGTAGACCTTATTCAGGTGGGTGCCCGCAACATGCAGAACTTTGAACTGCTCAAGGCCGTTGGCCGTCAGAAGAAGCCGGTGCTGCTCAAGCGCGGCCTTGCCAATACGCTGGAAGAGTTCGTGATGAGCGCCGAGTACATCATGGCTGAGGGCAACGAGAACGTCATCCTCTGCGAGCGCGGCATCCGCACCTTTGAGACCAGCATGCGCAACACCCTCGACCTTGCCGGTGTGGTGATGCTGCACAAGATGACCCACCTTCCCGTTATTGTGGACCCCAGCCATGCCTGCGGCCACGCATGGATGGTGCCGGATCTGGCAAAGGCCGCTGTTGCTGCCGGTGCCGACGGCCTGATGATCGAGGTGCACAACAACCCCGCCAAGGCAAAGTGCGATGGTGCCCAGAGCCTGACCCCCGACCAGTTCGATGAACTGATGCAGTTCATCGGCAAAGAGGTGGAGTTCTTCGGCAAGAAGCTGAACTGATGATTTGAACTATCCTCTGCGGAATTATTATTTTGTGTTTGCAACGAGGAAGATCCTGCGGGATCTTCCTCGTTGCTTTTTTCACACTGCATCTTCCGGTTCTGCCCCTTTTCCTGTAAAAAAAAACAACCCCGGGGCGCTTGCGGTCACCCCGGGGTTGTTACAAGAATGATCTACTTTTCAGGAGATCAGGCTCTTTTCCTTGGCCTTATCCCAGACAAGGCAGGTTTGGAGCTTGGTCACATAGCGATAGGGGCGGAACTCGTTTTCCTTCACATCGTCCATCAGCCCCTGCTCTTCCATCCAGCTGGCAGCCTGCCGCAGATGAAGGTCGGCGTCATCGATGTCGCTGAAGCTCTTCACCGTCTGCGGTTCCGGGCAGCCGGCCTTTTCCCAGATCAGGGTCGCCAGACCGGCGCGGTTGGAGGGCATGGGGACGCCGGGCATATTCAGCACGCGATAGATGCCGGTTCCGGCTTCGTAAATGCCCCACACGGCTGCACCGGTCAGCGCAACAGCCGCAATGCCGGTCACCACATCGCTGCTGCCGCCGCCGGGATTGACAGGGTCAACATTTCCACCCTGATACAGCGCTTCGACGGTCACGTTGCAACCGGGCATCTCAAAGTGTTCGGTCTGATCATCGCCCAGCTTCAGCACACTGTGGTCATCACACACGGCGCTCCAGCCGAGGAACTCTGCGCCCTCCGGGATGTTTGCCGTCACGGTCACGGTGGTGCCTTTCGGCACAACGGTGGCAGTATCCAGCTCCTGCTCCCCGGCACCGAGGTCAGCGGTTGCCTTCGCATTTACAGCGTTGACGATGCTGCCGTTGGCATCTGCCAGATAGCGGTATTCCACGCCATCATCGCCGCGCTTATAGCCGATGATGTAGCCAGAATTCCTGCTGATGAGGCTCAGCTTTTTCTGGTAAGGAGAGCCCTCGTTGTCCGTTGTGATCTGACGGCCCCGCGCAGGGTCATCCACCCGGATCTTTGCCGTGCCGGCAAAGCTTTTTTTGATGTTGATCTGCTGGTCTTTGCCCAGACTAATATCATCAGTATTATTCTCAAAGGTCACAGCCTTCAGGTCGATCTCCGAATCGCCTGCATCGGCCACACGGACACCGGTGACGCTGTTGCGGATGGTGCCGCCGTTCAGCTGCACATCGCCGCTTTCGCCCGAAATGTCAATGGCGATGCCGTTCGGCGCTTCGACCGTGCCGCCATTAAGGCGCAGACCTCCGCGGTTTTTGACAGCAATACCGGCGTCCGTAGTAAAGCTTCCGCCGTTGATCCGTACCTGACCCCAGTTGTTGTCAATGCAGCTGGCACCGGTGGCTATAAAAGTGCCGTCCTTAATTATAAATAGACCCGCATCATTTTTTATGCAATTGTAGTTCTGTCCCGAAGTGTAGTTACCGCCATCAATTGTCATTGTGGCAGAATTTCCGTTTGTAATGGCTCCTTCTGTTGAAACAATCTTTACATTGTTTAACGTCATTGTGGCAGAGTTATTGACAGCCGCATATTTATTGCCAGACACGCCCGTGTGATGGAACTGACTATCCATCACATGAACGTTGGCTGCACTGGTCAACGCACTGGCTTGTTCTGCCCATGCATCCACGTTTTTCAAAGTCAATTGTCCGCTGAAAGCCATGATTAAAAAAGTCCCGCCTCCAGTCTTATAAATACCGCCATCTACGGTCACGTCTGCTGGAGTATAGGTATACAGAAAATGACGGTTTTTACAGTCCACCGTAAAACCGTTATTGTTAATCTCTAGTTTTCCAGATCCCTTTGCTAACACAAATGGATCACCTGTACTAGTCACATTTCCGGTAATGTTTATGGTTACCGGTTCACTGGAAGTAACTATAATGCTACGTGTATAGGTGTCTCCCTTTACTTCATAAATGCCGCCCTTGGTGATTTCCATGCCCGTAGTGGGGATCGTCGTGGCCGTTTCCGCGTTTTCCTGTGCAGTTACGCCATTTTCAGGCGTACCCCCCCCAGAGCAAGTGCATTGACCGGAAGGACAGATGTCATCATACATGCCGCAAGCACTGCACTGATGAGCCGCATCTTCTGTTTTTTCATCCTCAAAACCTCTGCTTTCTGTTAAATTTCTAAGACTTATGTCTTGCATTTTTAGTATAGCACCTCTATTTTCTGCATACAATCTTCACCTGCACTGAAATTTGCCTTGTAATTTCTTCTAATTTTTGTTGCCTTTGCTCGAAATTCTCCGAAACTTTTCCCGGTAGTACCGGCCCCCCCGGCATTCCATTTTTTGCGTATTTGTGTTATACTATAGTGTATTTGCAATCCACCCTGAAATGAGGTTTTTTTTATGAAAGCACATATCGCACGCAACCAGAACGCCGGCGTTCCGCTGGCGCTGGGCTGGAATCTGTCCGCCGCTGACCGGGGCATCCTCGAGGGGATGGCTCCCGCCTTCGGCATGAAGCTGCTCCTCGTCTCCCCTGCCGACGCGGGCAAGACCGTCGCCCAGCTGCTGGGCGAGGTGGAGGTGAAAGCCTCCCGCACCCTCGTGCTGGAACCGGGCGCTTACCCTCCCGCACTGGTCCTGGCGAACTTCAAGGAGAAAGACCTCGACACCCTGCTGGACCTCATGAAGCAGGCACAGGTGAACATCCCCCTCAAGGCCGTGGTCACCCCGTCCAACAAGAACTGGGTCTTCGGCGACCTGCTGGCCCACCTGTCGGAAGAGCATGCCGCCTTCACCGTTGCGGCAAAGGAGCAGGCATGAGCATCAAGCGTTTCGTTTCCGCTCTGCTGACCGGGGCGCTCTGCCTCGGCGTCCTCACCGCCTGCGGCTCGGCCCAGAAACCCGCCTCTTCGGGCGTGAGCGCCGACGCCCAGCGGTACAGCACCATCTTCTATGATGCCTTCGACACTGTCACGCAGGTCATCGCCTACTGCGACAGCGAGGAGGAGTTCTCCCGTCAGATGGACGCCCTCCACGCCGACTTGCTGGAATACCACCGTCTCTACGACATTTACAACGACTACGACGGCGTGGTGAATGTCAAGACCATCAACGACAACGCCGGCGTCGCACCCGTTCAGGTGGACGATAAGATCCTCGGGATGCTGGAACTGGCCCGGCAGATGTACGACACCACAAACGGCAAGCTGAACATCGCCATGGGCAGCGTCCTCCGCATCTGGCACGACTACCGCGAGGCCGCCGAAGCCAACACGAACGAGGCGGACAACAAGCTGCCCGAACAGGAGGCGCTGGATGCCGCCGCCCGGCACTGCGACATCTCCAACCTCGTCATCGACGAAAACGCCAAGACCGTCTATCTCTCCGACCCGGATATGTCCCTCGACGTGGGCAGTGTGGGCAAGGGCTACGCCGTGGAGATGGTGGCACAGGCCGCTGAGGCCCGGGGCCTGAAAAGCGCTCTCATCAGCGTGGGCGGCAACCTCCGCGCCATCGGCACAAAGCCCGACGGCTCCCAGTGGTCGGGCGGCGTGGAGGACCCGTGGAACGCCTCGGACGTCTACACCGCCAGCTCTTCCTACGTCTCCGGTGTCAACATGAGCGACATGGCTCTCGTCACCAGCGGCAACTACCAGCGCTACTACGTCGTGGACGGCGTGCGCTACCACCATCTCATCGACCCGGATACCCTCTGGCCCGCCCGTTATTTCGACAGCGTGAGCGTCCTCTCCCCCGACTCCGGCGCAGCCGACTGCCTCACCACCGGCCTGTTCTGTATGTCCCTTGAGGATGGCCAGAAGCTCATCGAGTCCCTCGACGGCGTGGAAGCCCTCTGGTGTACCCCGGACGGCGAAGTCATCCAGTCCAGCGGCTGGGCCGACCACGAGAAAAAATAACAGAAAGCGAAAGTCCCCTCTTCGTCACGGTTCTTGCTCCAATGACGAAGAGGGGACTTTTATATACTATATATCAAGAATATTTCCGCGCGTTCACTCTTCCATGCAGGCATACCTTGCCATTAGGACAGCCCCGCCGGTCACGAGTGCAACGACAAGCTCCACCACCCAGACAGATGCCACTGCACTGAGCAGAACGGACAGCGAGTCGATGACAAAGTGGAACAGGTAGGCCCGCACCAGCTCCATGGGGGCCTTTTTGCGGATGGACTGGAACACCAGAATCGACAGGCTCAGATGGAGCACCACCGCAATGATCCGCTCTACGCCGCCTGCAAAAAACGTCAGGCTCGGTGTCGTCCACAGCGCCGAAAGAGCCGCTGCCGTGTCTGCCGCCTTCTCTGCGTCAAGAGTCGCCAGCTGTGCAGACATGGTGCCGGAATTTATCATCACGGCACTTGCGATGTTGCTGATAGATGCCACGCCGCACAGAAGCATTGCCTCCACGCCGCCGTGTCCGGCACCATACATAAAGGCATTCGGAAAGTCCATCGGCTTCACCAGAAACCTCATGGCGATGTAACGACCGGTCTCTTCAAAAAGAGCTGCCATCAGGCCGCCATAGACTGCGTATAGGATCACGCTTCCGGTCAGCGCTTCTCCGGCCAGCTGGAACACGATACGATGGATGGCAGCTTCCAGCATCAGCACCATCACGAAGAAAACGCCGCACCCGATAAAGAACGGTGCAGTCTTCGCGCCCAGCTTCTTCTTTGCGTAAACAAAGAGGCCTATGGGAAGTGCGAAGGAGACGACAAGGGAAAACACCATGCCTGCGATGCTTGCCCCGGGTACCATATCTACTGTCATAGTTATCCTCCCTGCCGATATACCATCGGCGTTTTTGCAAGGCCTGCCCCCGGAGGGGAGCAGGGTCATTCAATATCCAGCTCCGGCGGCAGGTCGATCTGATCGGAGACGTACCGGCCGTTCTTTTTGCGCTGACGCACACACTCGGTGAGGAGATACTCGATCTGCCCGTTCACCGAGCGGAAGTCATCCTCTGCCCAAGCGGCAAGGGCAT
>OLRO01001443.1_pt1 | contig 13415 bp, 10 predicted proteins | sample 1673131 | NCBI WGS metagenome assembly OLRO01 (sample SAMEA3136757, study PRJEB25190) | human gut metagenome | biome: human gut; feature: human-associated habitat; material: faeces | place: Austria | collected 2013 | reverse complement strand
ATATCGGAGATTACCAACTTTTTTAGGCACTATTTCTTATCCCGAACTGAGGTAATATATCGCTTGGTTTAAAATAGTCATAAAACTTTGAAATGAATTTATCATTTATCATTTCATCACGAAAATCATCAAGATATCTTCCTCCTACAGTCCATCTTGAAGGAATAATAAACGAAAGATTTTGTGGTTCAAGTTTCTTTGCTATCGATATAAATTTATTATAGACAGGATCAGAGCTTCCTCCTCCACCGCCATTCATTTCTTGATACGGTGGATTACCCACCACAGCATTAAATTTCATTTCTTGTTTACTTGTATTACCCTTCCAGAAGCCAGCAGACTTCAGATCTTGCACAAGTCCTTCATGGTCCTTAGAAGCGCGTTCGATTAATTGTACGTTTTTGATATTAGCTTTCTCATCAACCTGACGGAAGCCAAAGAGGGTGCGTCGAGTGATACCCACAGCCATAGGAGTATTGCAGATAACATACATGTTATCCTTTACAATATCATCCCAAACCACTTGTTCTTCCTGTACGCTGACCGTCTCCTTGTCGATGCATTCCGCCTTGATGTATTCATCCAAGCGGCGACGGAAGAGAGAGTAAGTGACATAAAGAGGGTAGAGACCAGTCTTTGAATTGATCTCCAATATCTTAGTCTGAACCTCTCCTGCAAGGTCAACATTGTCAAAGAGTTGACGGGTGACATCGCCTTGATCAACATAGCGAGGTGTAGTAAGCACTCCATTCTTTTCGTCAAAACTTTCGTCGTACCAGCACCAACCACCAATCGTGTCACTCATGTGCATATTTACCACACGCCAAGGAGTAAGCACCGTCTCCTTGTCAGGATTGCGGAAATAAGAGAAAATCTCCGTAATCTGACGGATGCGTTCATCAATATGCATGAAGTCAGCCTCACGGGTAAGGGCACGATACTTCTTACCCGCTTCCTCGAAACGGGTAGCATTGAAGCACTTACGAATCTTGTTGAAGTCTTCCTTCGAGATTCCCTTCGGCATAAACTCTGTCCATGATTCATCCTTAATCTTTCGTGTGAAATTTTCCACTGTCAAATCGTCTTTGGCATCGCCTCTATCTGCACCTCCATACATCAGCAAAGGAATACGGAGTGCAATACCACGGATATTGCTCGTACGCTTCTTGAATTCCTCACGTTCTTTCCTTGCCTTTTCAATTTTGGCAATTCGTTCTGCTTCTTGTTTTAGCCATTCCTCACGCTCTTTATCAGACATGGTTTCCCATTTCTTCTTAAATTCTTCTTCTTTTTTGAGCTTTTCTTCTGCTTTCTTTTGGGCTTCAGCCTTCATCTGGCGAATTTTCTCCTCCCATTCGGTACGTTGTTCCTCGGTCATGTGACTTAGGTCAACGATTTCTTTCGCGTCTTTGCGCTTTTCATCTGGTGCCTGTCCTCCATGTTTACCAATCTCATTGATTATGGTTGGATCGAGTTTGTTTAGTTCCGTTTGATTATATAAGCAATCATCATCAAAGCCCTTGCGCACCAGTCGGTCGATATACACACTCTCCAACTGCTTGTAGATGTAGCCCACGTCTATCGGATTCATCTGGCCACCTTCAATAGTGAGGACAGGGCAAAGTTTGATAAATTCACGAATAGTCTCCTTGTCTCGCATTTCTTGCGTCTTTTCTTCTTCACCCTCCTGTTGTTTCTTCTCATTGGCTGTTGCCATAGAAGAGAACTTGGCTGTTTTTGCCACAATCTGCAAGGTGCGGTCGGGAGCAAAGTCAAATACATAACATTCTTTCTTGATCTTACCATCTGGAGTCTTGTAGGGAGATTGTACACGGAAGATAGTTTGCATGTAAGTGGCAGCACGGTCACCACCTTTCAGATAGAATACGGCAGTCCAAGGCGCAACTGTAACACCAGTAGTCAGACGACCACAAGATATTGTAATGGTAGAAGTCTTCTCTGGATTGTCGCCAATCGCTTTAAGCACCTTGTCGAGCGCATTCTCATTCTGTTCGTCAGTTTCGCTTCTGCCTGCAACATTCACGACATCGAAGCGATGGAATATCTTGTGCTCTTTCAGAAGTTGCTCCAAAGCAGCCGCTTCGTTGACATGAGAAACTACCCAAAGCGTATGACGGAACATCTGGCGATATTCAGGTTTTGAGAATGGGAAATTATTCTCGTCATTCTTCATGCTGAGTAAATTCAAGAACTCAGAAACTTCCGGCTCATGCACAAATCGACCTTTTGCCCCCTCTGGCATAGATGCATTATCAGCTTTTGGATTACCTGTCCAGGTACGGAAGAACTCTGGGAACGAGAATACACCAGTTTGGTCCAGGATATTATCAATATTTTTGGTAATATCGTAGGTAAAGATATTCATCTTTGGTAGTTCGGCGTATGGATTCTTCTCGTTGGGATGTTCTAAGTCCCAGTTATGCTTGGCAGTTTGTTCAGCAATATAGTCCCAAGTAAAGACTTCTTTATCTGGATCAAAATTCTCAAACAAGTTGAAAGGTGTACCTGAAAGATATAGCATTTTAGTCTTATCTTTCATCAAAAATTTTGTAAATACATCACTTCCTAATGTGGTAAGAGTTCCCTCGTGAGCTTCGTCGATAATAATCAAGTCCCAGTCGGTTTTCAGAATGTCAGCTTTTAACTTCTCGTTCGATACTGAAGTTGTGTTGCCAGCACCTGCATTTTTTGCCTGTGTCTTGCTGTTGACAAGTTCAGAGAGACGAATATATTGCATCGAAACAAAGAAGGCATAGTGATTGCCTGGAGTCTCGACAAAACTTTCTAAATTATAGTAGTTACCTACAGTCTCACTCTCATCGTCCGAACGCATACCAAAGCCATAGGTTTTATGAATATCGCTGTTGCCTTTCACTTTAGGCTCAGAACTTTTGCTGCCCACAACCTGTTTGAAGGCTTGAAGCCAACTTTCTCCTACTACAGGACGGTGGGTGATGATAAGGGTGCGCTTCACATCCAGTTCACGCATAAGCTGCATGGCACAGATGGTCTTGCCGAAACGCATCTTGGCGTTCCAGAGAAACTGGCGATATTCAGGAAGAACTTCATACTGGTATTCACCGCGTCTTCCACTTCTTTTACAGAAACGCTCCTTCGCTTGGTCGATAGCGTCCCTTTGCTCAGAACGAAGAGTGATAAGGTCATCGGCAAACAGGTCATCCTGCATGCCGGTCTTTATTTCTTCAAGGGTTGAGTACGTTGCCATAATGATGTTATTGATTATTATTCTTGTTTACTAACGACTCGAAGGTCTGTTTGATAGCCGACTTGTCGTGAAAGTCTATATTTCTTAGCGTTGACTTCTGAAGGTTGATACCCTTAAGGAAGTCTTTGATAAGACAGAACCGCTCAAAGGGTGGATATTCTTTGTGGATTAATCTATCTCTCTCAGCATCCAGTTTTTTCTCGGCTTCTGGAGTTCTGAATATTCCCAAATCAGACTTTTTCTTTTCAAAGTCTTGAATGATCCGTCTTTTCTCTTCTGAAGACAACTCCTCAGGCGTATGCCCTGGAAGTCCGTATGTCAATCCATCCATCTGCCACACGTTCCAGGAGATGATGTAAGCAGCACCTGGCATCATGCGCATCTTGTTCTGGTTGAACTTCTTTTCACCAAACTGAGCGATATAATGCTCTTCGAATGTAAAGAAGAGAGCTTCTCTGGCAAGTAGGAGGTTATCGCCTTGCCATTCGAAACCGTATGTTGCACGGAGAGCTATCTTAGCCCAAAGAATCCAATCCTTGGAATCCTTCGTATTCTCGGAAACGATTCTGAGTTTACGGTCGAGCATTCCTATGCGATATTTCACATTCTCGTTATACTCACCAGTAACGGCATCATATCTATTACAGAGGTATGGAGCTTCACCACAGGTTATTTCCAGACGGGTATCAGCCACATAGTCTTTCCAGGTCTTACCTTTTGGAAACACAATTTTCTCCTCATTGTTAATCCACTTCTGAGGGTTTTCAGGGTCGGGCGAATTGAATAGTCCTTCTTTTCTGCCGAACCATTCTTCATCAATGAGATTGTTCTGTGCATTACAGATCCATGCAGGAGTAAACACCTCAGCCTTATCCTTGGCACGCTGCGTCTGTTCTTCTTTCGACTTTACGGCACGTGGTCGGATAATCTCCTGGTAATTGTCTTTCTCCTCAGGATTCTTTTTGACCAACTCATTATATTGCTCCTTCGTAATCACCTTGCCTTCTTTTGAGGCATAGGATGTAATCTTGTCGAGCGTGATAGGTGCAAAGAAAGTAAAATCCTCTCCGTAGTCAGCATACGAATCCGTAGCCCAGTAGATATTCTGCTGGGTGGTATGATCTTTCAGAAGATTCATACATACCTTCTCTCCGTAGCTGTAGAGGAGTTGGTTCTCACTTATGTCTGCGTCATTTATCATTGTTTATAATTTAATTGCAAAATTATTATTCTATGTTGCAGTCTTTCTGCACAGTTGAATATTTTTTCAATAAGTTCTCAATTTTCTCAGCAATTTGCCGTCTCAACCACTCAGGTTTGAGTACTTCAACCTGATTTCCGTATGAAAAGATGCGTGCTTCAAGTTCCTTATTCGGGCGAACCATGAGTTTGATAATGTGCTGTTCTTCGTCTTCAATCTCCTGTGAAGGATGGATGGGTTTATTCACCACGTAAGGGAAACGGGCTTCATCAAATTTCAACAGCACTTCCTCTGCAACTGGATGGTCTTCGGGTAATGTCACTCCAACGATGTCCTTGAAATACTCATTGAAGTCTATATCCGTATTGGGAATAAACGGCACATTGGCACGTGAAAACTTCACGATACGGTCAAGGGCTTTATTGGTGATGTAATTGCCATGACTACCTTCCTGCAATCCGATGAGGAACCAGCGGTTATTGAATTGCTTGATATGGTAAGGATGGAGGATGGCCGTTCTTTCATTGCCAGCGAAAGTGCGATAGAGCAAATTCAAAGGCTGATGATTCAATGAGGATTCTATCAGTTCACCCAAGAACTCTGTTCCCTTCAGCAGATCATTGTGGTCAAATGACACGATATTCTCAGTATTGGGCTTGACACCAAAACGGAATTCGAGATTTGAGATAACATCTTCCAACCATGCATTACTCGGCACACCACGGAAACGGCTTAGTATGTCGATAGTGGAGCGAAGAGACTTTATTTCTTCGGCTGTCAACTCATTATTAAAGATGGAGAAGCTTGGGTCAGAATAGCGGTAGTAACTTTTCCTTCCATCGAAGGGATATGTTTCGATAGGGGCATTGTAGGTGACTCTATCTCTCATATACTTGATGTCTTCACGAATCTGACGGATGCTGACCTGGGAGCCATAGAGATCCATGAGGGACTCATTGACCGTGTCAAGGAGGTCCTCAATGCTATATGTTCTATGAAAGTCGCTAAAGCATCTGTCCAGTATCCGGTAGCGCAGTTGCGCATTCTTGTTTGTTGGCATAGAGTCTTTCTTAATTAGTTCATTTATCTGTTTTTATAGTAACGACATCGTCCAGTCTGACAAGGTCGTTCATATCGCATTTGAGACAGCGAGCTATCTCAATCAAATTCTCTAAAGTTGGTTGTGATGTATTGGTGACCCACTTTGATATTGTTGCAGGATCTTTACCGAGCATCTCAGCCAGTTGCTTGTTGGTTAGCATGCGTTCTGCAAGCATCACCTTAATCCGATTTAGAGGTTGTTTCTCCATATTTCTTGTTTTTATATATTATCAATATGCAAAAATAAGTTTTTTTCTTCGAAAAACAGACATTTTTCATAAAAATAACACTCCTAAAGCAAATAAATTGATGTTTTCGTCATGTTATTCGAAAAAATATTGTATTTTTGTAGAAAAAAGGCTGCATCTCAGCAATCGGAGCAAGCTCCATTGCATTCGGTTTGCACTTTTTTTGCATGTGAAGGGCGTCTTTTTTCTGAGAGTGCAGATAGATTGCATAATGGCTTTCTACTTTTGCATCCAGATTGTAACAGTTAGACCTTTAGGTCGTGGTATAAACAAAATCATAAGAACGATGGAAAAGACGAACATCTACACAGATGAAGAGCGTTATTGGATGACAGGAGGCAGAACAGGAACATTGCCTACACGTATCATCCCATCTGTGATTTACAACTTGGCACCAAATGAAATCTTTGTGTTTGGAAGCAATGCTCTGGGTATGCATCATGCTGGTGCTGCTCGTGTGGCCTACAATGAGTTTGGTGCAGAATGGGGAAATGGTGAAGGATTGCAAGGTCAGTCTTACTCTATCCCCACGATGGAGGGTGAGCATAATACAAAGCTTGCCATCATGAGATTTACGCAATATGCCAGGGAACATCCTGAACTAAAGTTTCTGGTAACTCCAGTTGGCTGCGGCATCGCTGGATATACTCCAGAAGAGATTGCTCCTATGTTTAAGGATGCTGCTTATTTGGAGAATGTGTATTTACCCATCAGCTTCTGGAAGGTGCTGATGAAATGATATGATGTTATTATCATATAAGTTCAATTTTTAAAATCGAGGATTATATTTTTGTTGTATTATGTTAAGTTTGGATGGAACAATGGAACTTGTGGTTATCATATATGGAATAGCATGGCTTTTATCGCTATTATTTCTTGTATATGTGTTTTTTACGGAGAAAGAAAAAATATTTCGCCGTGACAATTGGCATGTCTGGCTTTTAGTAATTGCTTTTACACCAATCATATTATTGGGTATAATTTTGTACATTTCCATTTCCTGTATTAGGGATAAAAAGAAAGATCGTGATTTAAAAAAAGCAAAAGAAATAGAAGAGACCAAGAAAAAGCAGGCTGTTGAAAATTATAAAAAATGCTCAGATTCATTGGTTGAAACTTCTGTAATCGAACAAATTAGTAGAAAATTGCTAAATATAAATTTTGACACATTCAGAATGCCTGAAGAATTGCAAATGATGGTTATTGGTAAAAGAATCCCTACAGACGAAGAGAAAATATTAGGTGTACTAGACAAAATAAAATTATTGGTAGGCTATAGTTTGGAACTTGAATTCCCCGATGATTCGGGATGTGGTGGACGTACTTACATCAATATCAAGAAACCAAATGGAAACTTAAGTAAAAAGTTTTTAGATTTTGTGATTGTTGATGACTCACCATTGGGTGCTTTACAGATTTATTTTTTAAGTAAACTGTGGCATCATCTTCCTATGTTTTGGCATGGGTATTATGATCGGAGGTTCAGTGTTTTCTCCAAAGATGATCTTTTAAAGATTAAAGTTAGGTCAAGAAAAACACGAGGTGAGCGTTCTCTAAAGCCTTCTGATATTTATGAAGAAGAAAATGACCTTCCCGAGGAAGCCTTGGCTTGTGATGTGACTCCTAAAGTTACTCGATACGAGGATAAGTATTATGTCAGTTGCTGTTATTGGTCTGAGTTTGGAGGGCTGATTCGGGAACTTGTTGAAATCAAGATTGAAAACAACAAGGTTACAGAATTTCTGGATGCAAACCGAAAAGTCCTTTATAGATACCATTGTGGTATTATGTACTAATGGGTTTGACATATGCAGAAATAATTAGTGTACAATAAAAATACAAATACAATGACAAATCTTTCTGAAAAATTTCTATCAAATCTCATTCAACGTGGTTATAATTATGTTGATAGTGGATTTTGTGTTTGGGCGGATTGGAAACAAGAAATGTCTTCGTTTCTACATGCTTCGAATAATGACCTGTTGGATTTATCAGAAACAGATATAAATGATATTATTCAATTTGTTTGGAATCAATCATATACAATAGAAAAGAAAGAGAAAAAAATATCTGAATGGGCTTTTGTCAAGAATCAGGAAACTAAGTATCAAAAGGAAATGCGCAATAGTATCGATCGTCTATTTAAGGCGATTGAAAACTATCGTAAAAGCGAATTCTTTGAAGAACTTCTGAAATTTTCAGCACAGTTTAAACTCCTTGCTCCATACAATGCCATGATGGTAAAAACTCAAATGCCGTCAGCTCGTTATGTACTAACTGCGGCAAACTGGGAAAAAAAGTATGATAGAAAGCCTAAAAGGAATGCGAGACCATTAGTTATTCTCCGCAAGTATGGTCCTGTGGATTATGTATTTGAAATAGGTGATACGGAACCCATTGAGAAAAGTCTCTTTGCCATGTCTGATGAACAGATATTGGAACTTTTAGCTGATCCTTACTCAACTACAGGAAAAATAGACTGTAAGGACTATCATGCATTGGTTCAGTCTTTGTCTTATTATGGTATTGCGCTTGAAAAATTTCGAGTTGCCTCCTCTTTTGGTGCCCAAATACTTAAAACACCATGTAAAGTAAATATTAAAGGCATTGAAACAAAAGGACATTATGTCATCAATATCAATGATAAGTCTAGTCTTGGGACAGCTTTCGCTTCAATCTGTCATGAACTTGGTCATTTCTTTTGCTACCATCTTACAGCTCCTAAAAAAGGAAAGGACGATTGGTGGACATGGAGACGTTTGAGTTGGGAACAAAAGGAATTTGAGGCTGAAATCGTATCTTTTATTATATGTGAACGATATGGAGTAGGCAATAGATCATGGGAATATCTATCTCAGGTATTAGGTAAAACGGGATCTATCCCAGAAGGTATCAGTATTGACAGAATCTTTAAAGCTGCTAATGAGGTAGAGCGCATGCTTAATGAGGATTTGGATCCTCGGACATGTTTGCTTTACTTTAATGATAAGGATTTCAAAAAACGATATGATATGGCTTATCCAAGAAATGAAATTCCGATAGATTTTGAAAAATGAAATGTCTTTGTGAAATTAAAATGTTGATTCCTATGAAGAAAACTTATATTCGCATATCACCAGATATAGATGTTTTGTGCATAAATAGTGATAGTTGCTGTGCTAGTGCTTATGGCGACGAGATTTATAACGATAGTCCTTGGCTGGGCCCTCGTTTCAGTATCGTCGTACCAGGAATAGAGGAATGGGTAAAACGATATGAGGATGCAACCGATTTTGCAGAAACAACAACTGAGCCTTCCTTTGACTGGATTTCATGGCATTACGAGGGATTATGTTTCGCTAAAGCAATTTGGGAACAAATGCCAAGGTGTTACACGTTGTATTATGAACCACCATTCGAAGATCATAGTGGCACCCTAGACGAAGTGATAATCGACGAGCATGTTGATAGTTTGATTGATCGCCTACGTCCATTGGCAAAAAGAACAGCTTCACCACTTTCAAGAAAGGACAATATTGAATATAAGCTAGAACGAAAAGACTGTTGTATAGAAATTACATTCCGTATCAATAACTTGGGTTTTAACATACCTCTTTCTTTCAGATGTTTGACAGGCATTACACAATGGCTGAAAGACATCATCGATGCGAAGGATGGGGTGTGCACTATGCAGTTATCTGGATATGATCTCCATTATGCACATCAGACCATAGGTTCTCATCCAGAGATGGGAAGATTTTGGATATCTAAGAATTACCCGCACAATGACGAGTTTTGTGCTTACGTGGACACTAAAGAATTCGTGAGAGGACTCTATCTTTCTTTGATGACAGAACTCGGTTTTGGACTATACGAGAATATTGACAACTACCCAGGAGGGGAAGAACGAAATGTTATATGGAAGCCGTACAACGAACTTAAGTCTTGCAAAATTGAGACTTATATTAGTGATAATGAAATTTGCGAGGACGGCATTCAATCCTAAGTGTCCAGATAAAATTATTGATTATTAAGCAGTATTGCCTAGGATAATCGTTCCGCAGGAATAAATTGTTATTATGTTCACATTGAATATTCTTTCTTTGTTGCAAAGCTGTATTTATATAAAACATTAAACAGAATAAATTATGAAAAAATTTTTATTGACTTTATTGCTGACATTTGCTGTCGGCATCGGATATGCCCAAACTGAGCATATGAAATTCAAAGGGATTCCTATGGAAGGAACTCTCCAAACATTTACAACAAAACTGAAAACGAAGGGCTTTACACCAATTGGCATTCAGGATGGAGTATCTATGCTAACTGGTGAATTTGCGGGTTATAAAAATTGTACCATTGGTGCAATCGCTGATAAAAGTGGTATGATTTGCAAAGTGACAGTCATTTTTCCTAGTATGGATCAGTGGGGTGAGTTAGATAAATGTTATTCCGGGTATAAATCCATGCTGACGGAAAAGTATGGTGAACCGGTAAAATGCGAGGAGTATTTCGATAAGCTTTATGATCGTGATGCTTCTTCCAAGATGTATGGAATAAAGTTCGATAATTATAAGTACTATTCAGTTTTTACCTGTGAGCAAGGAGATATTCAACTTGAAATAGCTCATGATGATGTTTCTTCATGTTATGTGATGTTGAGTTATTTCGATAATGCGAATCAGGAGAAACTTAGAAAACAAATTATGGATGACCTATAATTTGTCGAAATGAAGAGCAGACTATTACATAGAACACTCTTCTTTCAGTCGTTTCACGAAATGCTCACATTGTGGGTCATTAAGGAATATACAATAGCGACCACCTTCCTGCTTGTGTGGGCAACGACATAGGATAAGGTGGCCGTCTAAAGCTTTACTATGCCAATCGTAACTTTTAGCACAATCCTTACAATGATAGATTGTTGCAGTTACGATTGGCTTTATTTGTTTTCTTCTTGGTTTGGACATAAATTAATCTTTGGATAGTGTTATCGCCGAAGACTTCTGGTTTCTTCTCTTTGTAGAAGAGTGTCACTCATAGCAAATGATGCAACTGTTCCACAGCCAAGTGCTCTGATAGCTGCCTTAGCGGTATTGCCTGTGTCTACTACATTATCAATGAGATAAGGAGTACGGTTTGTAGGCAAGTCTTTATGCCTGTAGAACCCCATATCTTTGGCAGAAAGCATCTGGCCTCTTTTCTTAGCATCATATTGTGAGTCTCGCTCTATGCCACGGAGGGCTTCAACGATAGGGAGGTGAGTATATGACGAGATAGCTCTTGCTAACAGCATGGTCTGTTCGGCTTTGCCATGATGTCCTGGGATAGGAACGAGAACCGCATTTTGAGGTAACAGCTTTGCTATCTGGCGAGCAGCATAGTCTATGGCATCATGGTCTCCATCTTTCAGTTTATGTGCTACCCACCGGTTGATACCATCATAATATCTACCAGTGGATAGGAATGTGATACCGTCTGAAACAGTTTTGATTGGCTCGTTTTCTGTCATGGAGTAAATAATAACATGAGTTCTGCATACCGTCTTCGCTCAATGGAAGGGATTCGTTTCCCTCGCCAATGGCAATGGTTCACATAATCGTCTCTGATGTTCCGGTTACCAACTTCGAGTTTCTTTAAAACAGAACTTTTTGGGTATTTGCCCTTATATCCTGTCACCTTGTATGGCCCGATGTTATAGGATAAAGCGGCAAGGAGTAGGGAGTCCCGACCATAGGAACGAAACATAGCACATAGCTCTCTGAGGTCTTTACGAAGAAGTTGCTCTGCTTCACATGTTGACATATTAGCAGAGTAACGCTCTCCAGGTCTGAGCTTATGCCCATAACCAACATAAGGATAGTCCTTAGCTCGGTGCATGCCTTCGTAGAACCTAATGCAGCATACTGCACGCTCGAAAGGTGGCAACTCAAAAATGGAAGCCGACGTTGATGCCGGTCGCTCTGTCGGCATTCGAGCCTGGACATTCACAACCAGGCTCAGTGATATAAGCAGGAATAATATTATCTTTCTGAAAGTCATTTTATCTTGAATTTGTTTATCTCGTCAATCATATTCTTGACATCGAGGTTTACACTCACGAAATTCTGATATAGGATTCGTTCCTTGGCATCCTTGGATGGGAAGGTGTAGAACTTCGGTATCTTATAGTTCGCATAGTCAGCTTCTTCCTCTGCAATCTTCTTCATGTCGAAGTCTGTCTTGCAGTAGAACTTAGAAGTTTGGAACTCTGCTGACTCCTGGATATTCATGCTGTCACCTCGTCCCGTCTTAGTCTTAATGAAGTCGCGAGCTGACTGCCCACATATCCAACCAGTAGGCATGTCTGAAATTTTACTGGCAGGAACAAGGCTGTCCATGTTCTCATTGAGATTGATGGAGGTCTTGTCACGGTCGATGGTCACCCCTTTCTTTAGCTGAACTACCTTGCCAAAGATGTCGTTGGAGAGCCATTCCAAAGTCTCTTTTGCTCTTGCTGAACCACTCACCACGTTACCTACAGTTGTGATAACCTTCTGCATACCCACCTTGCCATAGTCAGATTCAAGCTGTGGCAACTCCTGAAAACCCAGAGCTACGCTAACCTTGTTGCTTCGGGCAGTACCGATAAGTCGATCAATCTTGTGGAAGTAGAGCGTAGGCAACTCGTCCACGATGATGCTGACAGGGATATTCTTGCCTTGGCCAGTATTGACACGGGTGACGAGGCGGTTCAGAATCAAAGCATTCAATGCACCAATGATACTTTCCATCTCTGGGTCATTGGCAATGAGCAGATATGAAGGATTCTTCGGATCTGACACCTTCAGGTCAAAGTCATCACCATCCTTATGGAATATCCAATACGACTCCTTGGTAGCCAATCGGGAGGTATAGACACGGAGTGTACCAATCATACCTTCCAACTGTTCCATAGCCTTATTCTTCATGGCTGTCTGGAAAGGACCGAGGAGAGGAGCAACCTCTGGATCTGTTTCCAAAACCTCAAAGATAGTCTGGTAATCGAGATTGAGAAAAGAAAGGATATGGGGCATGTCACTGTACTTGCCCAGCCAATACTCTGGCTCCACCTCTCTGCCGGTATGGTCAAAGACTCTGCCAGTAGGTTTCGGACGATGAGTCTTTGGCTCTGTTGTCATCTCTGCAATAAGAGGATTGCCGTTCTTGTCGTATGGCACCTTCTTGTAGTTGACAAAGAAATAGATACAAGCTGCCAGGAAGTTGACCGCTGATGTCTGGAAGAACTGGTCGCTACCGCCACCACCTTCTTTCTTGCCTTTCTGCAAAGACTCCAAAAGGGTTTCTGCCGTTTCACTGGCTGCAGCAAGGTTACCAATGTATTTCTGCTGAATAGGATTCACACGTCTGGAGTATTCTACATCCACAAAGTTGATGATGTTGAACTTGCATCCTGGTGGTACCTTTCCGGCTTTCTGGTTTATCTTATAGTGATAATACAGCTTCTGCGCAAGCGTAGGGAACTTGTAGTCATAGACAACCATAGCAAAGCCCTTGGCACTGTGCTGACGAATGAACGGCTCGATGATGGAGAACGTCTTACCGGAACCAGGAGTACCGACTACCCATGTTCCTCGGAAAGGGTTCACGATATTCACCC
>OLRO01001439.1_pt1 | contig 13430 bp, 11 predicted proteins | sample 1673131 | NCBI WGS metagenome assembly OLRO01 (sample SAMEA3136757, study PRJEB25190) | human gut metagenome | biome: human gut; feature: human-associated habitat; material: faeces | place: Austria | collected 2013 | reverse complement strand
GGCGGCTTTGATGCTTACACGGCCAGCGACGTGCTGCGGGGCAGCGGCCTTTCCAGCTCTGCGGCCTTTGAGATGGGCATGGCCTGCATCTGGAACGGGGAGTACGCCTGTGGGCTGGATGCCCGGGCACTGGCCGGCATCTGCCAGTATGCGGAGAATACTTACTTTGGCAAACCCAGTGGTCAGCTGGACCAGCTGGCCAGCGCGGTGGGCGGCGTCATTTTTGCCGACTTCGCAGACCCGGCCGCCCCGCAGGTGGAAAAGATCCACGCAGACGGCCTGCTGCCGCCCGGCATGACCCTGTGCGTGACCGACACCCGGGGCAGCCACAGCGAGCTGACCGGCGAGTTCGCGGCCATCCGGAACGAGATGGAAGCCGTGGCGGCCTGTCTGGACGGCAGGGGGCTGGGCGAGGTGGAGGAGAAACGCTTCTGGCAGGAGCTGCCCCGTCTGCGGGAACAATGCGGCGACCGCGCCGTGCTGCGTGCCATCCACTATTTTGAGGAGAATGCCCGTACCCTTGCCCAGAGAGATGCTCTTGTGGCAGGAGACTTTGCCGCCTTTGCCCGGCTGGTGGAGAAGAGCGGCCACTCGTCCTTTGAGTGCTGCCAGAATGTCTACTGTGCTTCTTCGCCGAAGCATCAGGGGCTGTCGGCGGCGCTGGCTATCAGCCAGAGCATCCTTGCAGGCACCGGCGGTGCATGGCGGATGCAGGGCGGCGGCTTTGCCGGAACGATCCAGGCTTTTGTACCGGATGCGCTGATAAAGCGCTACTGCGCTGCGATGGAGGCGCTGTTCGGCCCGGGCTGCTGCTATCTGCTCTCGCTGCGGGAACAGGGAGCCGTGCGGGTCATGTAAAACACAAAAAGAATGCCCTGCGGCATGGTGAGGATCCACCGCCGCAGGGCATTTTTGATTTCAGGAAAAATCAGCCGCGCTGAGACTTTGCGTCTGCACGCAGAGCGCTCATATCGTTCTTGTAGGTCTGAAGGTCTTCTGCAGCCTTGCTCGGTCCGCCGAAGAAGAAGGTGTGGACGCCTTCCACGGCATTGAAGCCGGCCTTGACCACATTGAACAGCAGCTTCGGAATGAACGAGATGGAGAGAGAGAGCAGTCCACCTCTAAAGAAGAAATCAGTGAAACGGAGATGGTCCGTAAATGAGGTCCATGCGTCACGAAATGCGCCGCCGCCGCCAAGAAGGGCTTTTTCTCCGTCCGGTACAACAGCATAGGAAGAAGGCATCTGGATGCGTTTCATAAACGACTCCTTTCTATCACTCCGTCAAATCAAACAGACTCAGGCAGCTGCAGCCACGATGGGGTCGGTGATGCCGGCATCCTGCTGCTGGGACGCGGCAATATTTGCCTTGGTCTGCGCGTAAGCATTCTTGAGCTCGATGAAGATGGACTTGACCGTGTTATAGATCTGGATAGCCTGCATTGCGCCGTACCAGCCAGCGAGAGCGCCGACCGCCACAGTGGCAGCTTTGCCGGCCTTGTTCTGGCCATCCCAGTAATAGGAGACCGACTGGGACAGAGTCAGACCATCCTTGTGCATCAGGATGAGACCGCCAACGGCTGTGCCGAGGGCGGCTTTGCCCATCAGCTGGCCAAAGTTGACCGTGAAGTTGACCACAGACTGAAGCAGGGCCTCGGGATGGAATTCGATGAGATAAGAGCCTATCTGGATGGCACCGCCATCAATATAGGTCATTTCATCGGCAGAGAGGGCAGTGTAGGAAGCCGGCATCAGCGGGCTCTGATATGTAAGTTCCATAGTGGGAATGCTCCTTTCGCACATGCGCTCCGTCCACAGACGGGGACTAAGTTACCTGAATTATAGCATAATTGCCCAAAAACAACAAGAGAGCGAAAAAACATAATCGGAACGGGATTTGGGACTCCAAAACGGAAAATCCAGGAGAAACAAACGAAAAAACGATAAAATATAAAGAGCAAAGCAGGCCGGAGACTCCGAAAAAATGTTGTGTGAAATTTGAAGAAAAACGCAAAAACAGCAGCGCCCCGGCTGCTGTCCGGTGAGGGGACGGCAGGCAGGGCGCTGCTGCTATCAGGATGAATCGGAGAAAAAATGGGGAAAGCTTAAAGTTCTTCGTCCGGCACACGGTGGTACAGCGCGGTCAGCTCAGCGATGTGAGCGCTGAGGGCCGGGGTGAGCGGCTGGGTGAGCCGCCACTGCCAGTTGGCACCCTGGGTGCTGGGGGTGTTGATGCGGGCCTCAGCGTCCAGATGGAGCCAGTCGGCCAGCGGGATGACAGCCATGTCCGACACGCAGGAAAGGCAGGCGCATATCATGGCCTCAGTGAGGTCTTCGGGTGCGCAGCGCAGGTAGCGGCAGGCGTAGGCCACATCCTCGGCGCTGGCGCTCTGACGCCAGCCCTCGGCGGTCACGTTGTCGTGGGTGCCGGTGTAGACCACACTGTTGCGGGGGTAGGTGTAGGGCAGGTAGTTGCCCGGCTCGCGGCTGTCAAAGGCGAACTGCATGATCTTCATGCCCGGGTAGCCGCTTGCGGCCAGCATGGCCTTGACCTCGGGGGTCAGATAGCCCAGATCCTCGGCAATGATGCCGCCCTCGCCCAGCGCTTTGTGCATGGCGTCGATGAAGGCGCGGTCAGGGCCTTTCTCCCAGTGACCGCCCGCAGCGGTCTTGTTCCCGGCGGGGATGGAGTAGTAGCTCTCGAAGCCCCGGAAATGGTCGATGCGGACGACGTCGTAGATGGAAGTGGCGTGCTTGATGCGCTGCTTCCACCAGCGGAAGCCTTCGGCCTCGTGGCGGGGCCAGTCGTAGAGCGGGTTGCCCCAGAGCTGACCGTCGGCGGCAAAGGCGTCGGGCGGACATCCGGCAACGCTGGTCAGGTGGACGGCGCCGTCGGTCTGGAACAGCTCCGGGTGGGTCCAGAGGTCGCTGGAATCGGGGCTGACGTAGATGGGGATGTCGCCCACCAGCTGGATGCCGTGGCTGTTGGCGTAGGTCTTGAGGGCGTTCCACTGGGTGTAGAAGAAGAACTGCACAGCCTTGTAGTAGTCGATACTCCCGGCAAGCTCTGCCTTGGCTGCGGCAATGGCTTCCAACTCACGGCGGAGGCCGTCGCTGATGGCCTTCATATGGACGCTGTCACGGTAGCAGCCTACGCCTGCGCCGAGGATGGCCTGGGGCAGGTTGTTGCAGACGTTGAGGCGGAACTTGCTCCACATCTCTTCCCGGATGCAGTCGGTGGCCCGGAAGTGCAGCTCTGTGCCGCCGAACAGGGTCTCCACGGCCTTGACGCGGGGGCTGTCGCAGGGCGGCTCCTTCTCACCGAAGATGATGCCAACGGTGGTCGCCGGGTCAAAATGGAAGCCGTCCGCCTCCTTGTGAGACGCCACTTTGATGAGGGAGTAAAGCAGATGTTCCCCACCCACGGCAGAGGCAATGATGTCCTCGCTGTCCACGCCGTTCATCAGGCTCATGATGGTGGTATGGGGGCCGGTGACGGCTTTGATGCTGTCCAGTGCGCCGGGCAGTGCGCCGTATTTTAGGCAGACGATGAGAAGGTCGGCGTCATGCGCCTCCTGCGGCGTCCAGACCGCCGGGCGGTAGATTTTGCCGTTGATGGCACAGCCATCCTTCTTCAGGCGCTCGCCGCGCGGGCCATCGGCCACCACGCCAAGCTCAATGTCCCTGCGGGCCGAAAGCCCCCAGATCACGTAGGAGCCGACCGCACCGGCTCCCAGAACTGCAACTTTTTTGATGTCCATATCGTTCCACCTCAATATCATCCGCATGATTTGCGGGATCCATTTCTGCTGCTTTGTAACCAGACCTGCCATCGTTCTCTTTTATAGGTTCCATTATACCATGAACGCAGTGAAATGGTATAATGGCTCATCCAAAGCCGGTTGCCACGCAGCTCCGCAGGAGCAAGCGGCGAGGCACTGCGCATAAAAACTATAATATCGCGTCAGCGATATTATACCACGCTTTTCTCTTCCGGAAAAGCCCGGAGTGTTTCGTTTTTGCACGTCAAAAATCCTTGACTTTTGGTGATAAGTTATAACAAAAGTGTAGAATCTCTTCGGTAAATAGAATCTTTGTCAAAAAAGGGCTTGATTTTTTTCGAAAACGGACTAGAATATCTTTTTGCGGAAAGGTTTCACCTGTACAGCCTTCCGCGAAACTATTTTTTCAAAAGCAAGGAGATTTTCGATATGAAACTCAAGAATGTTTGTGTTACCGTTGCTGCTCTGGTCCTGGCTGTCAGCATGACTGCCTGCGGCAGCTCTTCTTCTACTGCTGCTTCTACCTCTGAGGCTGCTTCTGCTGCCGCTCAGTCTGAGGCTGCTTCCACCTCTGCCGTGGCCGAGGAGAACAGCGCTTCCTCCGAGGCTGCAAGCGAGGCTGCATCTTCTGAGGCCGCATCCGAGGTTTCCAGCGAGGCCGCATCTTCTGAGGCTGCTTCCTCCGAGGCTGCTTCCTCCGAGGTCGCTTCTTCCACTGCCGCCTGAGTTTCAGTGCATAAAAACGAGCCGCAGCCTTTCCCCGGTGGGATGGGCTGCGGCTCATTTTATTTTAGACAAAATCCTCCCGCATGGGGGTGAAGATGTCCAGCAGGATGCCGGCCTCGGTGCAGACGCAGCCGTGCTCCACGCCGTCCTCTTTCAAGATGGTATCGCCGGTTCGCACCGTGCGGGTCACGCCGTCCACCGTGAAATCGAACGCACCCGACACCACATAGGTGATCTGGGTGTGGGGGTGGTGATGCAGTGCGCCCACGGCCCCCTTTTCGAAGGTGTTCTCCACACACATCAGGCCGTCGGTGTAGGCCAGCACCCGGCGGGTGACGCCCTCGCCTGCCGTCTGCGGCAGAGCCTCTGCATGATAGACCCAGCGCTGTTTCTTCTCGGGAAGCTTCATATCCATTCCTCGTTTTCCGCCGCCAGACAGCGGCTTTTTTCTTCTATTATAGCGGCCTGGGGCTGGATTACAAGCTTGATTTGAGCGGGTGTCGCAGGATGGTCTTCCGCTTTTCCGGCGCGGTGCGGTTGGGGTCGGAGAGATAGAGCTCGTGGTGAAAGCGCGTCTCAGAGAAGTCCACCGCATAGCCCTGCTCTGCCGCAAAGGCATTCATCCGGGCCAGCGTCTCCGGCTCGTCGTCGTAAGAGCCGAGGTGCATACACTGGACACAGAGGCCCTCATCGTAGGTGAAGAACTCGACCTTGGAGAAATCCTTTTTCTTTTTGGCTGTCGCTTCCCGGACCGCCCAGTCGAACTCTTCCCGGGTCACGAACTCCGGCAGGCGGAGCATGGATGTCCAGTGGAAGCTTTCCTTCCCGGTCCCCGTCTGTTCCCACAGCCCTTCCAGCGGAGGCACTACGAAGTCAAAGTAACCGTCCACCCGGTGACTGCCCTTCTTGCTCATCTTGATGGTGTAGAGCAGGCCATACAGCAGCTCGATGGCTGCTTTGTACTCGCCTGTAGGGTCGTTGGGGTCGCCCTGCCCTCGCACTGCGGCAAAGGTCATGGCTGGCACGGTGACAAACTGCGGCTCACGAGGTGGTTGGTAGAGTGCCTTATATTCCTTCTTATAATCAAACGCCATCATCGCTGACCTCCTCTGCCTGTCCAGCAGCTCCTTCGGCAGTGTGTCCGACAGCTCACGTTGGTCCAAACCAAGTTCCAGTGCTGCTTGTTCTTTCATCGCCAGTATACCACGACAACCAATCTTTGTAAACCATAAAGTTGTGCTATGCGCCGCAAAAAATCCTCTGTCTGGAAAGGCAGCGGATGCAAACAAAAAAGACCTTCCCACTCTCCGGAATGGGAAGGTCTTTATAAGTGCTTAGTTCGCCTTAGAACTGACGTTCAAGGACAAAATCACTCAATGATCTTGCCGACGACGCCGGAACCAACGGTACGGCCACCCTCACGGATAGCGAAACGCAGGCCCTCTTCCATAGCAACAGGGGTCAGCAGCTCAACGTGCATCATGACGTTATCGCCGGGCATGCACATCTCAGTGCCTTCGGGCAGAGTGATGATACCGGTCACGTCGGTGGTGCGGAAGTAGAACTGAGGACGATAGTTGGAGAAGAACGGGGTGTGACGGCCGCCTTCGTCCTTGGTCAGAACGTACACCTGAGACTCGAAGGTCTTGTGGGGGTGCACGGAACCGGGCTTAGCCAAAACCTGACCACGCTCGATCTGGGTACGATCAACACCACGCAGCAGAGCGCCGATGTTATCGCCAGCCTCAGCGAAGTCCAGAGACTTACGGAACATCTCCAGACCGGTGATGGTGGTGCTCAGACGATCGGGCTTGATGCCGACGATCTCCATAGCATCGCCAACCTTAGCAATACCACGCTCAACACGACCGGTTGCAACAGTACCACGGCCAGAAATGGTCATGACATCCTCGATGGGCATCAGGAAGGGCTTGTCTTCCTCACGATCGGGGTTGGGGATATAGGTGTCAACAGCGTCCATCAGCTCCTTGATGCAAGCATACTCGGGAGCATTGGGATCAGTGGAGGTAGACTCCAGAGCCTTCAGAGCGGAACCACGAATGATCGGGGTGTCGTCGCCGGGGAAGTCGTACTCGGTCAGCAGCTCACGGATCTCCATCTCGACCAGATCCAGCAGCTCTTCGTCGTCGACCATATCGCACTTGTTCATGAACACAACGATATAGGGCACGCCGACCTGACGAGCCAGCAGGATGTGCTCACGGGTCTGGGGCATGGGACCATCGGTAGCAGCAACGACCAGGATAGCGCCGTCCATCTGAGCAGCACCAGTGATCATGTTCTTGACGTAGTCAGCATGGCCCGGGCAGTCAACGTGAGCATAGTGACGAGCGTCGGTCTGATACTCAACGTGAGCGGAGTTGATCGTGATACCACGAGCACGCTCCTCAGGAGCCTTATCGATGTTGGCGTAGTCCATGAAGTCTGCGTCACCCTTCAGAGCCAGGTACTTGGTGATAGCAGCGGTCAGAGTGGTCTTGCCGTGGTCAACGTGACCGATGGTGCCGATGTTAACATGCGGCTTAGAACGGTCGAACTTTGCCTTTTCAGCCATTGGAATATCCTCCCTTAATTTAGGTTTTGATATTTGGTTACAACAACCCTGCAAGATGCAGACATTGCATTGCAAGGCTATTCTACTAAATTTGCCCTGTAAAATCAAGTGCTTTTACAGGAAATTTTGCCGAGGTTACACTACCCCGGCAAAATCTTTATCCATTTTTCAGGAATCAGCCCTTGGTGCGGCCAGCGATGATCTGGTCAGCAATGTTCTTGGGCACCGGCTCGTAGTGAGACGGCTCCATGACATACTGGCCACGGCCCTGAGTCTTGGAGCGCAGGTCGGTAGCGTAGCCGAACATCTGAGCCAGAGGCACAAATGCATTGACGCGCTGAGTACCAGCCATAGCTTCCATGCCCTGGATCTGACCACGGCGTGCATTCAGGTCGCCGATAACATCGCCCAGATACTCATCGGGAACGATAACTGCAACCTTCATGATAGGCTCAGTGATGATAGGATCAGCCTTGCGCATAGCATCCTTGAACGCCATAGAACCAGCAATGGAGAAGGCCATTTCAGAGGAGTCGACCTCATGATAAGAACCATCCCACAGGGTAACCTTGACATCAACGACAGGATAGCCAGCCAGAACACCGGACTTCATAGCACCCTGGATACCGTTGTCGATAGCCGGGATGTATTCCTTCGGGATGGCACCGCCAACGATGGCGTTGACGAACTCGTAACCCTTGCCGGGCTCGTTGGGCTCGATCTTGATCTTAACATGACCATACTGGCCCTTACCACCGGACTGACGTGCGTACTTGGTCTCCTGGTTGGCCTCTTTGCGGATGGTCTCACGGTAAGCAACCTGAGGTGCACCCACGTTTGCTTCAACCTTGAACTCACGCAGCAGACGGTCAACGATGATCTCCAGGTGCAGCTCGCCCATACCGGCGATGATGGTCTGACCGGTCTCTTCGTCAGTGTAGGTCTTGAAGGTCGGATCCTCTTCGGCCAGCTTTGCCAGCGCGATGCCCATCTTCTCGTTGCCGGCCTTGGTCTTAGGCTCGATGGCGACGCGGATAACGGGCTCGGGGAACTTCATGGACTCCAGAATGATGGGATGATTCTCATCACACAGAGTATCACCAGTGGTGGTGTTCTTCAGACCGACAACAGCAGCGATATCACCTGCGTAGCAGCAGTCGATATCCTTGCGGTGGTTAGAATGCATCTGCAGGATGCGGCCCATACGCTCCTTGCTGTCCTTCACGGAGTTGTAGACAGTGGTACCTGCCTCAACCTTACCGGAGTAAACACGGAAGTATGCCAGCTTACCAACGAACGGGTCGGTAGCGATCTTGAAGGCCAGAGCTGCGAAGGGAGCGTCGTCAGAAGACGGACGGGTCTCCTCTTCCTCAGTCTCGGGATTCACGCCCTTGATGTCAGGGACATCGGTAGGAGCGGGCATATAGTCAACGATAGCGTCCAGCAGCTTCTGGACACCACGGTTCTTGTAGGAAGAACCGCAGACAACGGGAACCAGCGTGTTAGCGATGGTCTCCTTGCGGATCGCAGCCTTCAGCTCGGCACGGGTGATCTCCTCGCCCTCGAGGTACTTCTCCATCAACTCTTCGTCGTTCTCAGCAACAGCCTCGATCAGGATGTTGTGGTACTCCTCGGCCTGCTCACGCATATCCTCGGGGATGGGCTCAGTGCGCATGTCGTTGCCCATATCGTCGTAGTAGACCTCAGCGTTCATATCGACCAGGTCAACGATACCGCGGAAGGTATCCTCCTGACCGATAGGCAGCTGGATGGCCACGCCGTTGGCGTGCAGACGATCGTGCAGCATCTTGATGCAGCGGAAGAAGTCAGCACCCATGGTGTCCATCTTGTTGACGTACACCATACGGGGGACTTTGTACTCATCAGCCTGACGCCAGACGGTCTCAGACTGAGGCTCGACACCGCCCTTAGCAGCCAGAACGGTCACAGAACCGTCCAGCACGCGCAGGGAACGCTGGACCTCAACAGTGAAGTCCACGTGGCCCGGGGTGTCGATGATGTTGATGCGGTGACGGTTCTTCTTGAATGCAACCGGATCCTTCTGGGTCTCAGAGTGGCTCCAGTAGCAGGTGGTAGCAGCGGAAGTGATGGTGATACCACGCTCCTGCTCCTGAACCATCCAGTCCATGGTAGCGCCGCCATCATGAACTTCGCCGATCTTGTGGTTGATACCGGTGTAGTACAGAATACGCTCGGTAGTAGTAGTTTTACCAGCATCAATGTGGGCCATAATGCCGATATTTCTCGTCATCTGAAGAGAAACTTCTCTGGGTGTAGCCATGAAATTAACCTCCTACAGAACAGATCAATAACGGAAATGAGCGAAAGCCTTGTTAGCCTCTGCCATCTTGTGAGTATCCTCACGCTTCTTCACGGCGTTACCAGTGTTGTTGGCAGCATCCATGATTTCAGCAGCCAGACGCTGAGCCATGGTCTTCTCACCACGGCTGCGGCTGTAGGCAGTCAGCCAGCGCAGACCCAGGGTCTCGCGGCGAGCCGGGCTGACTTCCAGAGGAACCTGGTAGTTAGCACCGCCAACGCGGCGGGTCTTGCACTCGAGGTTAGGCATGATGTTCTCCATAGCCTTCTCGAACATCTCGAGCGGGTCGTTGCCGGTCTTTTCCTTCACGATGTCGAATGCATCGTAAACGATCTCCTGCGCAACACCTTTCTTGCCATCCAGCATGATGTAGTTGACCAGGCGGGTGACAACCTTGGAATTGTAAATAGGATCGGCCAGAACTTCGCGTTTCGCGACATTACCTCTTCTGGGCATCTTTCTTCCCTCCTTCACATAAATGATATCATCGGTACTCGAAAGTTAAGAAACTCCCGTTGTGCCACAAAAAAGGCGTTGGCCTATTTTATGGCGAAAAGATGTTTCCTTACTTCTTGGCACCGGCCTTGGGGCGCTTAGCACCGTATTTGCTGCGGGCCTGGTTACGGTTCGCAACACCCTGGGTATCCAGAGTACCACGGATGATGTGGTAACGGACACCGGGCAGATCCTTGACACGGCCGCCGCGGATCATCACGACGGAGTGCTCCTGCAGGGAGTGACCCACGCCGGGGATGTAGGCGGTGACTTCGTAGCCGTTGGTCAGACGCACACGGGCGATCTTACGGAGCGCGGAGTTGGGCTTCTTGGGGGTCGCAGTTCTGACGGCGGTGCAGACGCCACGCTTCTGGGGAGAGCTCAGGTCGGTCTCCTTGTTCTTCAGCGTATTCAGGCCCTTCTGCATAGCGGGAGAATTGGACTTGTAGGTGCTCTTCTTCCGGCCCTGCTTGACCAGCTGGTTAAAAGTAGGCATTTGGTTTCTCCTTTCGTAAGATTTGTGGGATGTATGTCCCTTTATTTTTCCACGGAACAGAGGGGATCTATTCCGGATGGAACGTTATTCAGCCGTTCAGGACGGCCACAGCGGCGGCAGGCACGGCGATACCGCAGGCAGTACCCAGCTGCCGCAGCGTCATGCTGCTGTCACAGGGGATGGCCTTTTCCGCGCACAGGGCGCGCAGGGGATCGGTGAGCCGGGGATCGGCGTCACAGGCCAGATAGACGTGGGCGGCAGCACCCTGGACAAGGGCACGACGGGTCTGCTTCAAGCCCACGACTTTTCCCTTGGCGGTCAGTTCTCCGGGCACAGGCGCTCTCCTCCTGTCGTCGCATAACAAATCCCGCGGGCAATTCCCGCGCAATTTGAAATTATAGCATAGCTGCGCGGAAGCGTCAAGTGTGTTTCGCGGGAAAGTTTGTGAATTCCACTGAAATTCCACGGATAATTTCAGAAGATATCACGAAAAGCTACCCCGGATGCGCTTCCGGCGTCCGGTGAAAAGAGGAGGCCGGAGGGCCTCCTCTTTCAGATGTTCGGTTTCGGCTTACAGCGCGTCGCCGGTGTCCGTCTCGGGACCGTCGCTCTCAGGAAGCTCCGCCTCGTCCATGTCCGCCGGCGCCTCCACAGGTGCGGGGACCTCCGTGTGCATGGCCTCGGCCTCGTCCTTCTTCTCGGCCTCGGTCTCGGGGACCATCTCCTCCGCCAGCTGGCGATAGGCGCTCAGGCCGGCGCCGGCGGGAATGAGCTTGCCGATGATAACGTTCTCCTTCAGGCCGACCAGGTGGTCCACCTTGCCCTTGATGGCGGCCTCGGTCAGGACCTTGGTGGTCTCCTGGAACGAGGCGGCGGACAGGAAGGAGTCTGTTGCCAGAGAGGCCTTGGTGATACCCATCAGCAGCTGGGTGTAGGTGGCCTCCTGCAGCTCCTCGCCGTCCTCACGCTTCTCGCCGGCGGCGATACGGGCGCGGACCGCTGCGTTGGCGTCCTCCACCTCCATCACGTCGGCCATAGCGCCGGAGAGCAGCCCCTCGGCGTCGTTGGCATCCTCCACGCGGACCTTACGCATCATCTGGCGCACGATGACCTCGATGTGCTTATCGTTGATATCCACGCCCTGCTGACGGTAGACCTTCAGGACCTCCTGGATCAGGTAGTTGTGGACCGCGGAGGCGCCGCGGATACGCAGCACGTCGTGGGGGTTCAGTGCGCCGTCCTGCAGCTGACGGCCCTTCTCGATGACCTCGCCGTCCTGCACCAGCAGGCCGGTGTGGGGCACCGCGTAGGTGCGGGTATCGCCGTCATCGGCGGTGATGATGATATTCAGCAGGCTGCCCTTGGTAGCCTCCTCGAAGCGGACCTTGCCGCCGATCTCGGCGATGGTGGCCATCTTCTTGGGCTTGCGGGCCTCGAACAGCTCCTCCACTCGGGGAAGACCCTGGGTGATGTCGCCGCCGGCCACGCCGCCGGTGTGGAAGGTACGCATGGTCAGCTGGGTACCGGGCTCGCCGATGGACTGGGCGGCAATGATGCCGACCGCCTCGCCGGGGCCGACGGGCTTGCTGGTGGCCAGGTTCATACCGTAGCACTTGGCGCAGATACCGCTGTGGGCACGGCAGGTGAGCACGGTGCGGATCTCGGCGGAGTGGATGTCGAAGGACTCCATCAGCGCGGCGTCGTCCTCGGTCATCATGTGATCCTTGGAGATGAGTACCTCGTCGGTGCCGGGCTTGAGGATATCGCGGACCGGGAAGCGGCCCTTGATGCGCTCGGAGAACTTCTCGATGACCTGACCGCCCTCGCTGATCTCAGACACCACGATGCCCTTTTCCACACCGCAGTCGGCCTCGCGGATGATGACATCCTGGCAGACATCCACCATGCGGCGGGTCAGATAGCCGGAGTCGGCGGTACGGAGGGCCGTATCGGCCAGGCCCTTACGGGCACCTCGGCTGGAGGTGAAGTACTCCAGCACGGACAGGCCCTCACGGAAGTTGGCCTTGATGGGGATCTCGATAGTCTTACCGGCGGTGTTGGCCATCAGGCCGCGCATACCGGTCAGCTGACGGATCTGCTTCATGGAACCACGGGCGCCGGAGTCCGCCATCATATAGATCGGGTTGAACTCATCGAGGCAGTCCTGCAGCGCCGTGGTGACGTCCTTGGTGGTCTTTTCCCACTCGGACACGGCCAGACGGTAGCGCTCGTCCTCGGTGATGAAGCCGCGCTTGTACTTCTTCTCGATCGCAATGACCTTCTTCTCCGTGGCGGAGATGAGCGTTTTCTTCTCCTCCGGGACGGTCATGTCCGCGATGGAGATCGTGATGGCGCCGATGGTGGAGTACTTGTAGCCGAGCGCCTTGACGTTATCGAGCACCTCGGTCGCAACGGTGAAGCCGTGCTTCTCGATGCAGCGGTCAATGATCTTGCCGAGCTGCTTCTTGCCGACCTTGAAGCTGACCTCGAGGTCGAACATGTGCTCGGGGTCGGTGCGGTCAACGTAGCCGAGATCCTGCGGGATGGGCTCGTTGTAGATGATGCGGCCGACGGTCGTCTCGATCGTGCGGTGCAGCAGCTCACCGTCGACCTCGCGCGCAACGCGCACAAGGATCGGCGCGTGCAGGCCGACATCGCCGTAGTTATAGGCCATGATGGCCTCGTTCGGATCGCGGTACACCTTGAGCGGCTTGTAGCTCGGCGGCGTCTTGCCATCGGCCTCGGCCTGCTTGTGCGCGGCGACAAAGTCGTCCGCGTCGACGATCTCATTGACCGGCAGATCGGTATCGCCAGCATCGGTCACGAACACCTGCTCGGCGCCCTTCTCGGCCTTGCCGAGGCGGACGTAGGTCAGGTAATACGCGCCGAGGATCATATCCTGCGTCGGCACGGTGACGGGGTGGCCGTCCTGCGGGCGGAGGAGGTTGTTTGCCGAGAGCATGAGGATACGCGCCTCAGCCTGCGCCTCTGCGGACAGCGGGACATGGATCGCCATC
>OLRO01001400.1_pt1 | contig 13714 bp, 7 predicted proteins | sample 1673131 | NCBI WGS metagenome assembly OLRO01 (sample SAMEA3136757, study PRJEB25190) | human gut metagenome | biome: human gut; feature: human-associated habitat; material: faeces | place: Austria | collected 2013 | reverse complement strand
CTATCTAATCTCAATACATTTCTAACTCCCCATATATACTGGGGAATACATATCACAATTTGCGTAAACTACAATCAGCACACGGAGGTGCAGATCCCGGCAAAGTCGGATGCAATGATATCTTAGAGAAAGATGTCAATCTGTCTATTGTCCACAAATTAAAAACACTCTTTGAAAACAAAGGATTTCGTGTTGTACTTACCCGAGAAGATGACACAGTTCTCGCCGATGAAAATTCTAAAAATGTCAAAATTGAAGATTTGCGAAATCGTGTCGCACTCATCACGGAAACCATGCCGGTCATGACAATCAGCATTCATCAAAACAGCTTTCCGGATGCATCCATTTCTGGTCCACAAGTTTTCTATTTTGAACAATCAAAAGAAGGTGCAGAAATTGCTTCTGTTCTACAGGAGAGTCTGAACTCCTCGCTCAATCCACCAAAACCCAGAGCCTGTAAGGCAAACGATGACTACTATATTCTCAAAAAAACACCCACACCTACGGTTATCGTAGAATGTGGGTTCCTAAGTAATGAAACAGAAGCACAACAGTTGACTGATGAATCCTATCAGGAAAAACTCGCCCGCGCCATTTATACTGGTGCATGGAATTATCTGACTAGCTCTGCAACTTCTGCATCGACTGAATAAAACCTTCTGCAATATGATACAATCGTCTTGTCTGTACCGGATTATTCGCATTTGTTGCAAGCCCGCCTTCTTTTTTCAGCCTTGCTTCTCTGGTAATCTGTGATATTTCATAGTGTTCCAAAGAAAGATCACTTACATATGCAATTTTAATATCTATGTTTTCTGTTTCGGCATCGGTACCCTCGCGTAGTGCTTCCGTGAGTGTATCCAGATGCTCGGACAAAAACATCTGTGTATCTTCTTCATCTACAGCAATCATACCAGATACGCCGTCCTCTTTCGCCTGAAAGGAAGCAGCAACTTTTCCCAGCTTGTTCGTATCAAACAGGATGTCCACCCATCCCTTTTCCTTTTTCCCACGGACAACTTTTAAGGATACAGCCGTAACTCCATCTCCGGTCTGTACCGGAATCATAAAGCTTTCTTCTTTGGACTTCTTTGCACATAACTGAAACTGCATCGTTGCCTGCTTCATAGCCCGCACATCTATGGTATTCACATCCGGATCCTCGATAATCATTGTTTCCATAACATGTTCAGCCACTTCTGCAAGTGTCTCCTGCGCCTCGGCCAATTCCTCCGGCGTTTTTATAGATTCACCAAATGCGTCGAGAACCTGCTGCTTTAAATCCTCGATTTTTTCCACAGAATCCGTAGAAAAATTATATTCTTTCCACAATTTGTCCATCATTTGATTTGGATGGCGCAGCATATTGTTGACAGCCATAATATTTGCCACACTGTTGCTGATATCATAACGATCCAGATATTCATAGACCTCCTGCGATGCGTTCAGTGCCTGCTGCACTTCCTCTAATTGCTCCTGCGCATACCGCTGCGCATCCTGTTGTACCTCTGGAGTTTCCTCTATCTGTGACAAAGCTTCTGCCAATTGCTCCGGCGTCATATTCTGCCATTGATTCTCACCTAAAAGATGTAGTTTTTCCGGACTAATCTCATCCAAAATATCCCGCACACAATTCGTCTGAAATGCAACTTCAATCTGTTGATCAATCTTTATGCCTGTTTCCTTTGCCTGCACACCATCGAAATTATCATTGATTTCATAATTCATTCCGCTCTTTTTGCTACTGCGCACTGCTGTCAGAAGATTGCGCATTGTAATGTCACTTCCTTGCTGCATCAATGCACCAAGTGCGGCTCCATCCGTCTTCTCGACCTGCGCAATCAGACGATAGATTCCGATATATCCGCTTCTTTCTTCTTCCGTAATTTCATAGTTCTGCTCTAACTTCCACAGATAACGGCTAAAGCGTTCCTGATCTTCGTTTCCGGTTTCCTGTTTGATATCTTCCGCAACCTGATTCAACTGTTCCATTGACATATCAAGTGGATTTTCTCCGCGACGAATCATCTCCAGGGTTACCGCAGGCGTCATATTTTTAAATGCGCGCTGCATTTGCTCATCCAGCGCTTTTACATTTTGTATATTCTCCTCGTAAATATCAATTCCATTGTATCCAAGAATCCTTACCGCACGCTGATTTGCTGCGCTGTTTTCCAGATTCATATCCTTGAGGAGTGATTCTGCTGCATTAGAAAAAGCTTTCTGTATGGAATCTCCCATATCATGACGCGGAGCAGTCATCAAAGTTTCATACCGTTCGTTTGCTTTTTCAAGCGCTTGCTGCATCTGGCTTCCATTATCATAAATCTCCTCAATGGTCGTGCCTGCATCAATCTGCCCGATCACATATGCCGGCTGTCCCTTTAATGCATCAAACACAGATATGGTATCAACTGCTTTTTCCACATTCTCATCTGTGGATGAAATACCCATGCTGTCCATTAAATTGCGATAATATTGCTTTTCCTGGTCTTTTAAAGATTCCACTGTATCTTCCATAGATTTGATATCAGCTTCCACTCCAAGCTTTCCCATTGTAGATTCCGCTTCCGTAGTCATAATCAAGCGATTCTCTTCCATACGCCTCTGGGATGTAATCATATTGACATCTCCTGGTCGTTTGCCTTCCCCTATCGCCTTTGCCATATGATCCAACAGCTGATTCCAGTCTATTTCACCATTCTCAATTTTTTGTGACAATTCCAGCAAATCGCTCAACGACTGCAAATGTTCTCCAGTCAATGGAATCTGATTTTCAATCAGCCACTTACTGTTTGCAAGCGTCTCTTCATTAACTTCCAAACCAGCACTCTCAATAATTGCCGAGATCTGTCCTTCCATATCTGCGAAATCGCCATCAGAAATCTCACTTGTTCCTACACCGGTTTCACTGTTGGCCGCACCACTATACTGTGCCATATAAAGATTGCTGATGCTTGGCTGAAGATCATTTTTCAACAGATAGCTCAACATTTTATCGCTGATTCCATCTAATGATACCGCCTGTGAAAGTGCATCCATACTATCCTGGATATTGGCAGCTGTCGTTGGGAGGTCGTTTTCTTCCAAGGTGCGCATAATCTGCTGCGCTACTGCCGGATCCCCTGTAATATCCTGCAGCTGTTCCTCTGTCAGACGATCTCCGTATATTGAAATGTCAACGCCCGCCTTCGCAAGTACAGCCTTGATTTTATCTGTTACTGTTATAATCGTGTGACTGTCTGTTTCATTGATGGAGAAACCATTTTCCTCCATTGCTTTGTAATCTGCTGCTGAAGTTGTATTTGCAAGTACAGCAATCTCATTCTTTCGATCATCAGCATTCATATCCTTATGCTGATCAACTTCCTGAGCAACAGTACGATTTGCTCCCGGTTTTTCATAGGTTGCCATATCTATCGTTCCATTTGCAGAAACTCCTACTGTCTTTTCAAAATGTTCCTGCTGTACGACCGTGGATTTATGATACTCCGCAACATTTGCCTGATATGCCGCAATCCCTTTTGCAGTTGCATCATCATTCAAACTGCGTGTTACATTATCCCACAAATTTTTCTGTTCAACCTGCATATTTTCACCATCCTTATACATCAGTCTCTGCTTGTGTCTTCAAAGACTGACACTCTATGTTTTATATCGGTCATTTTCCTGTAAAACTAAAGAAACCGCACGGATTTTATCACTTTGATAAAACCCCGTACGGTCTCTCTTTCCCTCTAATTAACCACTCAAACAAATTTAGAATTTGAATACTGCAACTCCATACGCAGGAAGCGGGTAAGCGATCGAATAATCTCTTCCGTCGCATTCTTTCTTTACTGCCTTATAAGACTCCTTGCGATTTTTATCCGTTCCGTTGAACTTCGGATCTTCACTGTTTAACACCAGCTTATAAGTTTTATTCTTCGGTACACCCACACGATAATCCTCACGTGCTACCGGTGTAAAGTTAATAACAAATAGCAAATTATTCTTGCCATCCTTGCTCTTTCGAACAAAACTGAAGATGCTGCGGTCCCTGTCATCTGCATTGATCCATTCGAACCCCGCCCATGTTGTATCCTGTTCGTACATACATGGATTTGATGTATACAGATGAAGGAGTGCCTTTACCCAATCCTGTACTTTCTTATGATTTGGATCTTCCAGCAGATACCAGTCAAGCTCACGCGCTTCACTCCACTCCTGTACCTGTGCAAACTCCTGTCCCATGAACAAAAGCTTTTTGCCGGAATGTCCCATCATAAATGCATAACCTGCCATAAGATTCTTGAACTTATCTCCTTCAAGTCCCGGCATCTTATTCAGCATGGAGCATTTCAGATGTACAACTTCATCATGAGAAAGAACAAGAATATACTTCTCACTCTCGTTATAGCTCATGGCAAATGTCATCTTATTATGATTGTCTTTACGGAAATATGGATCCAGTTTCATGTAATCCAGAAAATCATGCATCCATCCCATATTCCATTTATAACTGAAATTCAATCCATCTTCTTCGACTGGACCTGTCACTTTCGGCCATGCTGTAGACTCCTCTGCAATCATTACAACACCCGGATTTCTACCGAGAATCAATGTATTGATGTGCTTAAAAAACTCAATCGCCTCAAGATTTTTATTTCCACCATAAATATTCGGAACCCACTGACCATCTTCCTTACCATAATCCAGATAAAGCATGGACGCAACTGCATCTACACGTAATCCATCTACATGGTAATTCTCAACCCACATCAGTGCACTTCCAATCAGGAAGTTCTTAACCTCATTCTTGCTGTAGTCAAAAATCTTTGTTCCCCAATCTGGATGCTCTCCTTTTCTTGCATCCGCATACTCATAAGTTGCTGTTCCATCAAACTCAACAAGACCATGTGCATCCTTAGGAAAATGCGCCGGTACCCAGTCAAGAATGACACCAATTTTATTCTTGTGGCACTCATTTACCAGATAAGCAAAATCCTCCGGTGTTCCATAGCGGGAAGTCGGTGCGTAATAACCAGTTACCTGATAACCCCAGGAACCATCAAACGGATACTCTGAAATTCCCATCAACTCAATATGGGTATATCCCATCTCTTTTACATATGATATCAAAGACTTTGCGAGATCACGATAACTGTAAAAACCATCATCATCTCTTCCTGGGTGGCGCATCCAGGAACCCGGATGTACCTCATAGATTGCCATCGGCTGCTCGTAGATTGTTTGTTTTGTAAGTGTTGCTCTGTGTTTCATCCATGTAGTATCTGTCCACTTAAAATGAGAGATATCCGTTACAATGGATGCCGTCTCCGGACGAAGCTGTGCATAATTGGCATATGGATCTGCTTTGTATAAATGTCTTCCATCCTTTGCAATGATCAGATACTTATACATGCATCCAAGCTTTACTCCTGGTACAAACAGCTCGTACACCCCCATCGTATCTGGTTCCACCCGATGCATCTCATGGGAATTTTCATTCCATCCATTAAACTCTCCAATCACATATACTCTGTCTGCATGTGGTGCCCACACATCAAAGCACACTCCCGATTCCCCATTCACAGTCATGACATGCGCGCCCATTTTACGGTATATATCATAATGTGTTGCCTGTCCAAACAGATAACAGTCCATTTCTGTAAAATTGCTCATATACTCTCCTCCACATTCTCTATTTTATGATAACTAATCCACAATATTGCTTAGGATCGTTACATGTTATTCAAAATCTTTCTCCCGTAGTACAATACGATCATCATCTGTATAACGACTCGCAGTCAGAATACTGATCGCTTTCTTAATGCCCCCATGTGCTTCGCGATCAATTGCCTCATCTACAATATCCTTTACCTCTGTCAGTGTTGTTGCCTGATCGAGTCTCTGGATGTTACTGATTCGGTTATATAAAGCAAGCACCGCCATATCGTCAATCTTGTATCCAAGCTCTCTCGAATAAGATCTTGCGAATGTCACTAACTCATCATTTGTAAAAATCGGTACCGAAATGCTCTCCGTAAACTTTTTGGCAAATCCTTCATCCGATGCCATCAACTTCCGGATCCCTTTGGATGTACCCTCGAGAATCACAAACAATCCACTGGATTCCTGTTCCAAAAGCAGGGAAAGTGTAACAACTGATTCCTTGGTCAGTTCCTCGGCATTTTCAATGATCAGGCATCCACCTTCCACTTGTCGAATAATCTCTCCGACGTTTTTGCCATTTAATGTCTCTGCCTGAATCTTTCCGACTTTTCCTTCAATCCGTCCGGTCTCCTGTTGTAACACCTTGATAATGGATGTTGCAAGCGTTGTCTTTCCCGTTCCATGTCCTCCTAAGATTAATAGATTTCCGGTTGCCGCCGTCTTGTCTTCCTCCAGATGTCTGGACGCACCCGTAAGTGCCTGACGAAGCTGTGCTTCCATTCCTTTGACTGGCATAAAATAAGAGAATATCGTTTTCTCTTTCTCAGTCAACGTCATAAGCGGCTCTGCCGTTTTTGTCCCATTTTGTTTTCCTAAATTCTCTGGTTCCGAAATCTCTGGGAGTCGTGTTGTCTTGCCTTTCCAAAAAGAACGTTCCATTTGATTTTTTCTTTTAACAATTAGTTGTTCTTCCTCTGCTTCATCTATATCCTCTTCTTCATAATTACTCATATTCTGTTCTGATTCTGCCTCACTTTCCAGTTGCTCTTCCGGCATGAACTCATCTTCTGCCGGCACTTCATTTTCCTCTAATGTACTGTCTGCCTCCTCATCACTCATCATGGTTTCCGGCAGCTCTTCATCATCCGTAACTTCCGCTTCATTGAAGTTTTCCTCTGGTAGCTCTTTGTACGCATCTTCTACGGGCTTTCCTGCATTCTCAACTTCATTTGCTGTGTTCAATGAAGTTTCCTCTGTCTGTAACTCTGTTGCATCTTTCTCTGCAGGAATATCAGTTTCCGGTATATCCTGTTCCATTTCAACAGGTGTCTGTGCTACTTCTTTTCCAGTATTCTCTAGTGGATTTTCCTTACCCGGATCATCCTGTAAATACTCTTCCTCCAACAATTCCCGTGGTGTAACACCAGCATCTAACTTTGGTATAACACCGGTAAGGCGATCCATAATATCCCCCGCCTGTTGCAAAGCCCGTGCTTTCGCGGATTCTAGTTTTCTTTGTTTTGCTTCTTCCAAAGCGGCTTCTGCAGCACGTCTTGTCTTCTCCCATTCACCAAGAACTTCTTCGATTGTAATCTGACCCGTGATCTGATGTTCAACCAATGTCTTATCATCCATGACCATGCTCATCTGACCATCAGAATCTTCTCCAATCATCTCCTTAAAATTCATCTTAAGAGAACCATCGATTTCTTCATCTGTCTCGATGTGTTCGTCTGATTCCTGCTGCTTTTCTTCCTCTTTGGGCAGCTTAAGATATGGAATTTCCTCCACTATCTTATTGATGTTGTCCATGGTATCCGTTACAGTCTCTTTCTCTGTCGCCTCCATGATCTGTTGCATGCCCTTGGCAATTTCCTGCTGAAGATTTACTGTATTAAACCGTTCCGGATTTACTTTGACTGGTGGAATTGCTACCGGATCGTGTTCATACTCTCCCGCATTCTTCATTTCATCCACATCGATATGCGTCAGCCCATCTCTGGATTCTTTCGCTTTGCGGAATGTACGGTACTTCTCCTCCTGCGTCTTTGTCAATGGCTGATAAAGCATCTTAAGTTCCAATGCACGCTCTACATATGGACCATCACCAAACCAAAGAATCAATTCATCACAGGCCTCAATGCACTTTTCACTCATTCCTGCTTTGTGATACAGATAAGCCAGCTCATAAGCCCATTCTTCGGTATACTCCTGTTCTTTCAATTCTTCAAGGATCGGTATCAGTTCTTCATAAGAAGCCCCCTCGGCCTTTTTGATGTCATAGCGTAGAACATATTTCAGACTGTCCCGTGGTGCAATCTCCACAAATTCCTGATAATAATCTTCTGCGCCTTCGTAATCTCCCATCTTGATTGCGACCTCTGCAAGGCGGTAGATAATCATACGACCGATTGGGGAACGGTCATATGCCATCAACAATACTTCCCGACTGTCCTCGTAACGTTCTGTTTTCTCGTAAATCTCTCCAGCTTTTACTAAAGCATTTACATTTTTTATTTTGTTCCAGTTTATTGTATCTGCAATATCCGCTGCATCTTCGTATTTCTCTTCCGCATAAAGAGACTTCATCTGATCCAGTTTCAAATTGTATTCATATTTATCCATTGTCACCTCGAAATATCTTCCAAATTCTCTCACAACTTGGATTTCTCTAGTCAAAATAGGTCTAACTATCTAATTTTTAGTATACCATAGGCACCATATAGTGTCAAAAAAAGAAAGACAAAAAAAAGCGTCGGAAAAATGCAATTTTCTCATTTTTCCAACACTTTTTCTCATTGCTTATTTTTCAGTTCTTTCGTCAGAATTTTCTTTTTTCTCTGCACTGTGTTTTTTCTTTTTATTCTCTTCATACAAATGAAATTCACCTGTATGCTCGTCAATTTTTTCCACTTTTACATAGTCCGCAGTCCTTACTGAAAAGTGCTTTTTTGCAACACCATGATTTACCAGTCTGCGCATAATATAATAAATCAATGCAAATACCGGAACTCCAAGAAGCATGCCCAGGAATCCAAACATTCCTCCACCGATCAGAATTGCAAACATGACCCAGAAAGAAGTAAGACCTGTGGAATCTCCAAGAATCTTGGGTCCGATAATATTTCCATCCACCTGCTGCAATACAATAATAAAAATCAACAGATATAATGCATGCCATGGACTCTGGATTACTACAAGCAGTAACGCCGGTATTGCACCAATGAACGGTCCGAACAATGGTATGATATTTGTTACACCAATAATTACCGAAACCAGCATTGTATCCGGAATTCTTAAAATGGAACATCCCACATAGCAGATCACACCGATAATGGCTGAATCGATAATTTTTCCGATAATAAATCCTCCAAAAATATCGTCCGCCTTGTGCATGGTCTCCACGATAATATTACCCTGCCTTGGTTTAAATATCGCATAGATTACTTTCTTGCTCTGTCCAATCAGGCGTTCCTTAATCATCAGAACATAGACTGCCACAATAATTCCAATGACAAAATTAAACATTGCTTTTACCATGTTGATTACACCGGAGGTAATCTGGATCAGATATGTCCGGGCCTGTGGCAGCAATGTCTGTGTTGCCCAGTTTTCCACATAATCAGTCAGCTTTGTAAGAGCATCACCTATCGTATCTGCAACTTCATAATTTCCCAGACGGCCTTCCTGCATCATCTTTACAAGATTCGCAACATTCGTTGGCAATGTATCCACAATTCCCATAATACTGTCGGTCACAGATGGAACGATTGCTGCAATCAAAAGCACAATTACTGCAATCATGAAAATAATTGCACCTGCAATGGCAAATACACGCGCCATCTTCTTTGCTTTTCCGTCAGTCTTTGCTCTGTCTTTTAACAGTTTGTACAAATGCCGTTCCAGGAATTTCATAACCGGATTCAATAGATAAGCCAGCACAAGACCAATAATAATTGGCTGCGCTGCGGAAATCACTTTATGCCATCCGTTTGCGAATCCCTGATAACGCAACACACTAAAGAAAAACAGGATACAGCAGACAAATGTGATGAACACCATCAAACCAATCTTGGCAAGATGAACATTCTCACGTCTGCCGTCCAGTTTTTCTTTTTCCTGCGTCTGTGTTACTTTTTCCTTTTCTGTATCATTCAACACAGAATCCTCCTAACCGCGATAGTAGTTAATGAGACAACCCTTTAGGATAATCTCTTTCTCATCCGGAGTAAGCGCACCCATCTTAAGTGTAAATGGTTTCAGCTCGCCGTCTTTTACTACATATGCATCAAATTCACTCTTTCCTTCTTCTACCGCTGTACGGATATTTGGAAGGAACAGATAATCCAGGTTCTTGAATGGAAGTTCTCCCTCGTCAATGATGAATGGAAGCATTCCCCAGTTGATCAGGTTCGAACGATATCTCTTGGTTGCATATTCATTGGCAATATTTGCCCAGCCACCAAGTACCTTCTGGCAGGATGCAGCCTGCTCACGGGCAGAACCATCACCTGGCTTCACAGCGAAAATTGTGCTACCAAATCCAACATTCTTGCGGCTTATATCGCTGAACTTTGTCTTAATGGTATCCATGACAGCCTTAACTTCCGGTACAACACTTGCAGGGCAGGTATCTGCTTCTACAGCCTTCTGTGCCTTCTGGATTTCCTTTGCACGGCCAACGTACTCCGGATCCTTTCTGGAAAGTGCGAACTCTGCCAGTCCCAATGGGTTGGAACGGAAAGAAGAAGTCTCACCGGAAGGAATCAGTTCATCGGTTGTTGTAACCGGATCATGAATTTCAGAAACGACCTTCAATACCAGATTCTCTGGTAATGCACTCATTGCCGGCCAGTCTTTGATGTTTGGACCAAACTGGATCTCAACGCTTGGATCTGCAACACCCTTGCTGTCAAATACACGATTCTCATAAATTGTCTTGTCAAAGAAATACTTTGGTTTTGAGAAGTTTACATCCATGTCTGCTGCAGATGTCAGATATCCCTTATTTGCTGCAGTTGCTGCAATAGAACGTGCATCCATAAGTGCAACAGAAGCCACCTGACCATTCTGTACCTTAGATCCCTCACGGTTCGGGAAGTTACGTGTAGAATGACGGATAGAGAACGCATTGTTTGCAGGTGTATCTCCGGCACCAAAGCATGGTCCGCAGAATGCAGTCTTTACGATGGCTCCGGTAGCAAGAAGGTTTGCTACAACACCATTCTTTACTAATTCCATATAAATTGGAGTAGATGCAGGATATACGCTGAGCGTAAATTCATCGGCTCCGATAGATGCTCCCTTTAAAATATCAGCAGCATCACAGATATTCTCAAATCCACCACCGGCACATCCGGCAATGATTCCCTGATCAACATAAAGTCTTCCGTTCTTTACTTTACTCTTTAAATCCAGCTTCACTTTTCCATCAAAGCTAACCTGTGCACGCTTCTCACAGTCATCGAGAATATCCATAAGGTTTGCATTCAATTCATCGATCGTATAAGTGTTGCTCGGGTGGAACGGCATAGCGATCATTGGCTTGATAGTGCTTAAATCAAGTTCGATAAAGCTGTCATAGAATGCAACTTCACCCGGATTTAACTCCTTATAGTCTTCTTCTCTTCCATGAATCTCATAGAACTCTTTTACCTTGTCATCCGTTCTCCAGATAGAAGAAAGACAGGTTGTCTCTGTTGTCATTACGTCAACACCGATACGGTAGTCTACACTTAAATTTGAGACACCCGGTCCGACAAACTCCATGACTTTATTCTTAACAAATCCATTTGCAAATACTTCACCGATAATTGCAAGTGCGATATCCTGTGGACCAACGCCCTTCATTGGCTCACCGGTCAGGTAAATACCTACAACACCCGGCATATCAATATCGTATGTCTTATTCAAAAGCTGCTTAACCAGCTCCGGTCCACCTTCTCCGACTGCCATGGTTCCAAGTGCACCATAACGTGTATGAGAATCCGATCCAAGGATCATCTTTCCACCGCCGGCAAGCATCTCTCTTGCAAACTGATGGATAACTGCCTGATGTGGTGGAACGTAGATTCCGCCATATTTCTTTGCACAGGTCAGTCCAAACATATGATCATCTTCATTGATGGTTCCTCCTACCGCACAAAGACTGTTATGACAGTTTGTCAGTACATATGGAATCGGGAATTTCTCAAGTCCGGATGCACGTGCTGTCTGAATAATACCTACGAATGTAATATCGTGAGATGTCAGTTTATCAAATTTAATCTGGAGTTTTTCCATATTCCCAGATGTATTATGGTCTTTTAAAATGCCGTAAGCGATGGTTTCTTTCTTTGCTTCTTCTGCAGAAATCTGCTTTCCGGTCTTACTTGCTACTGCTGCAACAGCTTCCGGGGAATTGATTACTATGTCTTTTCCCTGAATCAGATATGCGCCATTTTCATAAAGTTTCATTTTTTTCCTCCTTGTACGTATCTAAACCAGTTAGTTTGAATTATATCTGTTGCCCGCTCTGAAATCAAGCATTCCCACAGATTTTATAAGTTGTTCAGAATTTCAAATTGAATTTTTGCAATAAACAGATCCCCATCTGTCTGAATCTTAAACTCGCCACCCATAAGATTCGTGAGGTTTTTGGCAATGGATAAGCCAAGTCCGCTTCCCTCCGTGGTACGTGACACATCCCCCCGGACAAAACGGGCTGTCAGATCCTTCCCACCTTCCTGCTTCTCCGGCAGTGGATTCTTTGAGATATTCTTTATGGTAAATACAGCTGTGGTATCTTCAACTTCAAGCTCCACATACACCCTCGTGTTCTCCAATGCATATTTTGCAGCATTTGTATATAAATTTTCAATTGCACGGTACAGCTGACGCCCATCCGCATTGACAAGTACCGCCTGATTCGGAAGTTTTGTCACAATCGTAAGGCCACTTGCTTCAAAACGCTCGTTAAATTCTCCGCCTGTCTGGTAGATCAGCTCCACCATATCGATTGTCTGCATCTCCAGATGCACATTTCCCGAAGTAATCTTGGACACTTCCACAAGATCTTCCGTCAATTGTTTGAGCCTTTGGGACTTTTCATCCAAAATACGGATATAGTTCCGCGCATTTTCATTTTCTAAATTTTGAACTGATTCTTTTTGTAAATTACTTCCGTCTTTATTCATAGTAAAACAATATTCATCTTGTAACATATGTGCTGTTCCATCACGATATCCTATGTAGCATTTTATTTTACCATCATCTTCTCCAAATTCAACAATTTCCATTGGTTGATCTGTTGATTCTTTAAATAAATCTTTTCTCAAAAATGTTGCTATTGTTCCATTATCTTTATTATCTTTTATTGTTCCTATTTTTAAAGTGTTACTTTCTGTATCATCACTATAATATATAACATTATCTATAACATCAATAACACTTGCTTTTTCTTTTAAATTAACTATTTCGTCAGTTTTTGTGTTTATTGCAAATATATTTTCGTTTTGACATATTACATATCCTTTTATACTTTTTATATTCCAAAATATTCTTTGATCTGACAGTCCGTATATTCTGCCATATTCTGACCGGCAAGCCATGCCTGATACCATTTTGCAGTGTTGACTACTGCTTCATCCACCTGCCAGCGAGGTTTCCAGCCCAGCCGGTTTCGAATACGGGAACAATCCAGTTTGAGGAAATTTGCCTCATGAGGACCTCCCTGAAACAGATTTTTCCATGCTGCCTTTCCTCCCCATGCCTCACAGAAAAGATCTGCAAGCTCTCCGGTAGTAATGCAGTCTTCATCTCCCGGTCCTACGTTATAGGAACCGGCTTTCGAGCTGTCCTGATATTGCACACCGGCAATCATCAGATATGCACCCAGCGGTTCCAGTACATGCTGATATGGTCTGGTTGAATGCGGATTACGCACGGCAATTTCCCTTCCGGACGCCATAGCTCTGACACAATCCGGAATGATACGATCTGCTGCAAAGTCGCCTCCGCCAATTACATTTCCGGCACGTGCAGTAGATACTGCAATACCTGCATCTTTAAGGAAAGCCTT
>OLRO01001396.1_pt1 | contig 13756 bp, 8 predicted proteins | sample 1673131 | NCBI WGS metagenome assembly OLRO01 (sample SAMEA3136757, study PRJEB25190) | human gut metagenome | biome: human gut; feature: human-associated habitat; material: faeces | place: Austria | collected 2013 | reverse complement strand
TGCTGGAAGAACATGGCGATGATGAGAATGGCGATGATAGAAGGCAGGGCGATGCCTATGGCACCCACAATGCCTCCCCAGACTCCCTTCAGCTTATAGCCGATATGACTCGCCATGTCGATGGCGAAGATGCCCGGAGTGGTCTGAGCCACTACCATGATATCCATGAACTCCTGTTTGTTCATCCACTGGTTCTTGTCTACAAATTCCTGTTCCATGATCGGTATCATGGCGTAGCCTCCACCTAGCGTGAAAGCCCCGATTTTATTGCACGTGAGGAAAAATTTTACTAACATATCTGTTGCTTCTATATTATTTTTCTCTTATATCTGTTGAAATCGGCTGCAAAAATACACATAATTTGTTAAATATGCTAGCTTTCATGCGGATAATCTTCAAAATCGTGTGCTTTTTACCCGAAAATTTGTATCTTTGCAGCTAATATTTTATAATAAAAAGACATTAAACTATGAATCTGAAAGTACGCCTAGCAGTGATGAACTTCCTGGAGTTTGCAGTTTGGGGAGCTTATCTTACGTCTATGGGCAACTATCTCGGCAAGGCTGGGATGGGTGCCGAGATTTCCTGGTTCTATACCATCCAGGGAATCGTATCTATTTTTATGCCTACATTGATGGGTATTGTGGCAGATAAGTATATCCAGCCGCAACGTGTTTTGGGCTATTGTCACCTTTTGGCAGGAGCAGCCATGATAGGTCTGTTCGGTATGGGGCAGGCTAGTCAGACTCCTAATGAGGTAATGTTTATTGCCGTTTACACCTTCAGCGTGGCTTTCTATATGCCTACATTGGCATTGTCAAATACTTCGGCATTCAGTATATTGAAGAGCAACGGGCTCGACACCGTGAAGGCTTTTCCGCCAATCCGTGTGTTCGGAACCGTGGGCTTCATCCTCACGATGTGGATCGTGAACTGTGCTACCTGGGACAACGGTTCATTCTCGTTCCTGTTGAGCGAGAACGCCCATAAGTTCCAGTATACCCATTATCAGTTCCTGGTATCGGGTGTGCTCAGCATTCTTCTCTTCCTCTATTGCTTCTCATTGCCAGCCTGTCCTATCGTGAAGAAAGAGACAAAGAGCTGGGTAGAGACATGGGGTTTCGATGCCTTCAAACTCTTCAAGAGCCGCGAGATGGCGATGTTCTTCATCTTCTCTTGCATGCTCGGTATGAGTCTGCAGGTAACCAATGGCTATGCCACTCCGTTCATTACCAGTTTCAAGGGCGATCCTGCGATGCTCGATACTTTTGCAGCTAACAATGCTACGCTCCTGGTATCCATCTCTCAGGTGGCCGAGGCGCTCTGCATCCTTCTCATTCCGTTCTTCCTGAAGCGTTATGGCATCAAGGTTGTGATGCTCATCGCCATGATGGCATGGGTTTTGCGATTCGGTTTCTTCGGATTGGGCAATCCTGCATTCCCAGGTGTTACCTTCTTCATCCTCTCATGCGTCGTTTACGGTGTAGCCTTCGACTTCTTCAATGTGTCGGGTGGTCTGTTTGTAGACCAGAAATGTGATGTGAAGGTAAGAGCATCGGCTCAAGGTCTGTTCATGCTGATGACCAACGGTCTGGGAGCATCTATCGGAACCATTCTCGCAGGTATGGTCATCAACCATTACTGCCACTGGACAGATGATGGCTACCTGATGGGTGACTGGAAAACCTGCTGGTTCATCTTTGCTGGTTATGCGCTCGTGGTAGCTGTAGCCTTTGCTGTCCTTTTCCGTCCGAAGAAAGAACAGAAATAAGGAAGAAAAAGGTCATACTCAACGCGAGAGTAAAAACAGAATGTTACGTAAGAATATAAATAAATTTAAATAAAGAAAGGGTACATAATGATGTTGTACAAACTTAAACTCGCTGCCTGCTTTGGCATTCCGGAAGTTTCCGGGACATGTATTATTAGTTTGGTAGACGAATCCGAAAAAAGAGCTTTGTCTATTATGACTAATGAATATGTAGCAGAGCAGCTGAAGGCATGTAATTCGAAAACTTCTGATTTTAAAAATGATGTGATCTCTGTACTTTGGACACTATTTGACAGGCAAAATGTAGACGATTTCTATCTCGAATTCGATGCTACGCCAGAGAGGGGAGTATTTGCTACTCTTGTGAATAAAATCACAAATGAACGTATGAGCATCAAGACTGACCAGGCTGTGTTGCTGTCTGTGGCTGCGGATATAGAAATGTATACAACAGAGCTGGTTATAAAGGAAATTTCTACTCCTTTTAATAAAAATGATATGAGTTCGACTTCTTGTGCGGTACCTATTTCGGCTTTGCCAGACCAGATGCTCGAAAAAGCATTGGATTGTGCCATTAATGAAGAAGATTACGAAACTGCCTCAGCCATTCGCGATGAGATAGAGCGCCGCAAAGGCAAAAAAAGTGAATAATTAAAGAATATTCTTACGGAATAACAGAAAATTAAGAAGAAAAAGTAACAATAAGAGGAAATGAAAGAAGTTAGATTTTTCTATGTACCAGATGCGGCTACACAGACAGAACTGCCTCAGGAAGAGGCTACTCATGCACTCAGGGTTTTGCGTATCCAGGCGGGGGACGAATTGTTCCTGATGGATGGCAAGGGGGTGTTCTACCGTGCAGAAGTTTCGCTGGCTACCAACAAACGGTGCATCTATGAGGTGAAGGAGGTTATGCCGCAGCAGCCTGCCTGGCGCGGACACATTCATCTGGCCATCGCCCCGACAAAGATGATGGACCGCATTGAATGGATGGCAGAGAAGGCTACGGAAATCGGCTTCGATGAAATCTCTTTCCTCAACTGCAAGTTCTCTGAACGCAAGGTCATCCGCATAGACCGCATAGACAAAATTGTGGTTTCTGCCGTCAAGCAGAGCCACAAGGCTTGGAAACCTGTGGTCAACGAACTGCAGAACTTTAAAGATTTTATTACTACTCCCCGCAATGGCAGAAAGTTTATCTGCCATTGTTATGAGGAGATAGAAAAGAAAGACTTTTTTGCCGAGATTTCCAAGTCAGGCCCAGCTGATGATTCTGCCGGAACAGCCCAGGAGGGTGCCGATGACATCACCGTGCTGGTAGGACCTGAGGGCGATTTCTCTATCGATGAGGTGAGACTGGCCCTGGAAAACGGATATGAGAGTGTTTCGCTTGGCACCAGTCGCCTCCGTACGGAAACAGCAGGATTGGTGGCTGTCAACATGTGCCATTTGGCAAGAGCTTTATAATATTTACTAGTGTGATGAAAAGATTGTATAAGAGTTTGATGTTCATGTGCTTGGCTGTCGTATTGGGATTGCTGAGCTCATGCTCGGGCACTGACTATCTCAATGCCATTCCAAAGAAAAGTACTGCGCTCATTTCTGTTGACATGCAGCAGATGGCATCCGGCAAAAGCGATGAAGACAAGGCGGGAATGCTCAAGTCTCTGCTGCACGTTGAGGATGCATCGAAGTGTGGCATCGACATCTCTGAGAAGATATTCCTTTTTGAGAGTGCTGATGGCAACCTCGGACTTTGTGCCAAGGTGAGCGATGAGGGCGATGTGGAAGACTGGCTTGCTTCGCTTGCCAAACAGCATATCGCTACAGAGGTGAAGGAGCGCAAAGGCTTTCATTTCTCTGTATTGAAAAATTCGTGGCTGGTCGGCTTCTCTGATCAGGCACTCCTCGTTATGGGACCAGTTGTAGCCGATGCGCAGGCCCAGCTCCAGCAGCAGATGGTGAAATATCTGAAGGCTGATGAGGACGAAGGTATTACCGCATCGCCTATGTTCGAGCGACTGGAAACCATCACTTCGCCTATGGCTATGGTGGCTCAGACTCAGGCGCTGCCGGAGAAGTTCGTAGCTCCATTTACCCTTGGTACTCCTAAAGATACCGACCCTTCGCAGGTAGTGATTGCTGCTGAGATGGACGTGAAAAACGGTATCCTGCAGGTTAAGGGAGAAACCTTCTCCTTTAATAAAGAAATAGATGAGGCCCTGAAGAAGGCGGCTCAAACCTATCGTCCGGTCAAGGGCAGCTACGTCAAGTCGATGCCTGCTGATGCACTGGCGGGTATCTTCATGAACGTAAAGGGCAATCAGTTCCTGCCGATGATGCAGAGCAACCGCAGCCTTCAGACCCTCCTGATGGGTATCAACCAGGCCATCGACATGGATAATATCATCCGTAGTGTGGATGGAGATATGGCTATCGTGATGCCTTCGCTTACAGATAACAATATGCAGATGACGATGGCTGCTAAACTGTCGCATGCTAATTGGTTGGGCGATGTTGATTATTGGAAAACTTCATGTCCGGCTGGTGCAAAGATAGCCAATTGGGGAAAGAATGCTTACTTCTATACCGATGGCAAGACCTCGTTCTATTTCGGTGTGACGGATGACAAGCAGTTCTTTAGCGGAAGTGACCAGCTGATGGCGCAATATGCCGTGAAACCAAGTAATCATCCGATAGATGCAAAGATTCAGAAACTCATCGTCGGTCAGAAACTGGCAATGGTCATCAATCTCGCCAAGAGTTCTGATAGTGACGGCTCGGGCAAGAATGATGCCATCTCTACCGTAACCGGTCTGCTCACTCCAGTCTTCGGAAATCTTACTTCGGTGGTCTATACTTTAAAGGTAAAAGGGTAAAAGGGTAAAAAGGTAAAAAGAATCTTACCCCTCCTCTCTGCGCCCCCGTTCCTAGCGATTCTATCGCTAGTCCCCAACCAAGTCCTAATTTTAAAGGTAAAAGATTAAACATTAAACATAAAAAAAGTGGAAAAGATTCAGCTTCATTCCGTTCTCCCACAGGTTTTTGCCCAGCGCAACGACCTGAATTCGGAGATATGGAAGCAGGATGTTACCTTCGAGAAAGGTCATCTTTATCTTATCGAGGCAGAGAGTGGCAGCGGAAAGAGTACTTTCTGTAGCTATGTGCTCGGCTATCGTCACGACTACAGCGGAAGCGTGATGTTCGACAATGATGTTACCGCCAACTATAAGGTGAAAGACTGGGTAGAGATGCGCAAGCGTCACATCAGCCATCTCTTTCAGGAACTCCGTCTCTTCCCTGAGCTTACTGCCCTGGAGAATGTAGAAATCAAAAACAAGATAACCGGATTCAAGACGCGTGAGCAGATTCTGAAATGGTTTGATATGCTCGGTATTGCTGATAAGGTAGATGCCAAAATCGGCAGAATGTCGTTCGGACAGCAGCAGCGTGTGGCAATGATGCGTGCGCTCTGTCAGCCTTTCGACTTCATTCTGGCTGATGAGCCTATCAGTCACCTCGATGACAACAATTCGCGCATCATGGCAGATATCATGATGACCGAAGCGAAGGAGCAGGGGGCTGGCGTTATCGTAACCAGTATAGGTAAACACATGGACTTAAACTATGAACATATATTTAGATTATGAATTTGGTTTGGAAATTATTGCGTCAGCATATCAGCATACCTCAGTTTGCGGGCTTTGCCTTCGCCAATCTCTTCGGTATGCTCATCGTTCTTTTCGGCTTTCAGTTTTATAAAGACGTGCTGCCTGTCTTCACCCAGCAAGACAGTTTCATGAAAGCCGACTACCTCATCATGAGCAAGAAGATAGGTATGGGAAATACCATCAGCGGCCGTTCCAATACCTTCTCGGGTTCTGAAATCGATGAAATCGGCGACCAGAAGTTTGTAAAGAAGATAGGAAAATTCACCTCTACTGAATATAAGGTAGATGCCCAGATGGGTGTAAACGGCGTGAACGTTCTGAACAGCGAACTCTTCTTCGAGAGTGTGCCTGATGGTTTTGTCGATGTGCAGCTCAAGGACTGGAAATATACACCGGGAACTCAGGAGGTGCCAATCATCCTCCCGCGTACCTATATTAATATGTATAACTTCGGTTTCGCCCAGAGTCATTCGCTCCCTAAAATCAGCGATGGACTGATGGGCATGATCGATTTCAATATCCAGATTCAGGCTGGTGGCAAGAAAGAGCAGTTCAAGGGAAAGGTTATCGGTTTCTCTTCGCGACTCAACACCATCCTCGTTCCACAGGCTTTCATGGACTGGAGCAACCAGGAATTCGCGCCAAATCAGAAGAGCGATCCTAACCGCCTCATCGTTGAGGTAGGAAACCCGGGAGACGAGAACATCACCAAATACCTGGATGATAATGGTTATGAGGTAGAGACAGACAAGCTGGATGCAGAGAAGACTACCTATTTCCTTCGCATGATGGTATCGATGGTGATGATTATCGGTTTGGTTATCTCTGTCTTGAGCTTCTACATTCTGATGCTCAGCATCTATCTGCTGGTTCAGAAGAACTCTTCTAAGTTGGAGAATCTTCTTCTGATAGGTTACAGTCCGAACAATGTAGCAAAGCCATATCAGGTGCTCACCATTGCGCTGAACATCGTGGTACTCATCATCGCGTGGATCATCCTCTTCTTCCTCCGCGATTACTACATGGGCTTCATCGAAACCCTCTTCCCTGATATTGACGAGGGCACCATGCTCCCAGCCATCGCCCTAGGTCTGTTCCTGTTCCTGATAGTTTCTATCCTGAACATCGTAGCCATCCGTCGCAAGGTGATGAGCATCTGGCAGCGAAAGGAGTAAGAGAGCCTAGCCTCCGTTCCAGGCGATTCCATCGCCTGTCATAAAAGCTCAGTCCCCCGCTTTTAGCCCCGAAAAAAACTATAAGCAACCCCCCGTTATAAATAACAAATTAAAGGAAATCTGCGTTATTTGCTTAACGCAGATTTTTTTTATGTTATAAAACACTATTTTTCATGTTTTTGTAACAAATAAAAGCAATTTTTTTATTACTTTTGCAACCGATAACAATATAAGAGGGGGTCATATCCCCAAGTTTTAATAATTTTATATAATAAAAGGTATGCAGAAAAGATTGCATTTATTAGTGGCTTTGCTGGCCTTTATGGTAACCACAGCCATGGCGCAGATTACCACATCTAGCGTTAGTGGTAAAATTACAGCTAATGGCGAAGACGTCATTGGCGCAACAATCAAGGCTGTTCACCAACCTTCTGGTACAGTCTATCGTGCAGTGACCAACATGGATGGTCGTTATTCTATTCAGGGTATGCGTCCGGGTGGACCTTATGTTCTGGAAGTAACCTACGTGGGTTACAAGAACAAGCAGGTAAAGGGCATTTCTCTTTCTCTTGGTCAGAATACAGTCTTGAACGAGACTTTGGCTGAGGATGCAGCTCAGTTGGAAGACGTGGTAGTTGTAGCCAATCGTAACAACAACATGCGCACCGACCGTGCTGGTGCAACAACAAGTATTGATGCAACACACATTGAGGCAATTCCTACCGTTTCACGTAGCATGAACGACCTCTTGAAGTTGACCCCACAGGCTTCTACCGTAGGTGGTTTCTCTGTTGGTGGTGGTAACTTCCGTCAGAGCTATGTAACTGTAGATGGTGCAGCATTCAACAATGCTTTTGGTATCGGTTCTAACCTTCCTGGTAATGGCTCACCAATCTCACTTGATGCATTGGATCAGATATCTGTATCTTCATCTCCTTTTGATGTCCGTATGAGTGGTTTCACTGGTGGTGCTATTAATGCAGTTACCAAGAGCGGTACCAATCAGTATAAGGGTTCTGCTTATATGTATACTACCAATTCTCATCTTAAAGGTAACAAGGTGGATGATTACGAGTTGACCCGTCTTCAGTCTCATACTACTACTTGGGGTGCAACTGTTGGTGGTCCTATCATCAAGGATAAGTTGTTCTTCTTCGTAAATGGTGAATATGAAGTTCAGATGGCTGCTGGCCCTTCGGCTGTGGCTCGTGCTTCAGAAAACGATGCATGGAACTTCTCTTCTGGTACAGTACATCGCCCTACAGTAGGTGATATCAGTACATTGACAAATTTCCTTTCTAGCAAGTATGGATATAACCCAGGCCGTTATCAGGGCTATTCATTGGATACTCCTGCCTACAAGATTTTGGCACGTTTGGATTGGAATATCAATGAGACAAACAAGTTGAATTTCCGTTTCTCTCGTTCACATTCAAAGGATTCTAATGCTCCTTCTTCTTCAACCAGTCCATTCACAACCAACGCACTCTATTTGGGAGGTGAAGGAATTTCTGCAGGCAAGGGTAATCGTACTTCTAATTCAGCGATGTATTTTGAAAGTGCGCGTTATTGCAAAGACCGCAACTTTACCTCTTTTGCTGCAGAATGGAACTCAAAGTGGGGCATCGTCAACAATGCTTTACGTTTGACATACTCTTTTCAGGATGAGCCTCGTTCTTACACAGGTGGTGTGTTCCCTACAGTAGATATTTTGCAGAACGGCTCAGATTATCTCTCATTCGGTCCTGATGTCTTTACTGCCGGAAACTTAGCTCAGGTGAAGACTTTCGTTGCCACCGATGAGGCTTCTTTCATGATTGGAAAGCACAATTTCCTGGCTGGTGTTCAGTATGAAACCAATGAGGCTCTGAATGGATTCGGTGCTGCCATGAATGGTTACTATGTTTATAATTCATTAGATGAATTCATGGCTGGAGGTCAGCCTTTTGCCTATGGTATTACCTATCCGTTCAATGGTACAGAACCTTTCCATGCTAAAATGAAGTATAATCAGTTCTCTGCGTATGTACAGGATCAGATTAACTTCTCTGACAGATTCCGCATGACTGCCGGTATCCGTATGGAGGCTCCTTTCTATCCTGAGTTGAAGAACAATTATAATGCTAAGTTTGCTGACCTGAAGTTCAAGATGGCTGATGGTTCTGAAGTAAGCTATACAACAGATCAGTTGCCTGATGCTCCTGTCACAGTTTCTCCTCGTGTAGGTTTCAACTGGGATGTTCTCGGCAATCAGAAGGTCGTACTCCGTGGTGGTACCGGATACTTTATCGGTCGTTTGCCTTTCGTATGGCTCGTTTCTGCTGTGTCTAATTCGGGTTGTGGTCAGTATCAGTACTCCTATATTCAGGGTGATGCTAAATCACTTCCTACTTTTGGTGAGATTTCTAAGTTCTATCCTACTGTTGCAGAGCAGTTGTCTGACAGCGGCTTATCTCTGCCTAAGGAGCCAAATGCTGCACCTCAGACTCCAACCATCATCGATAAGGATTTGAAGATGAATGCAACATGGAAGTCATCTCTGGCTGTTGACGTGAAGTTGCCATACGATATCAATTTCTCTGTTGAGGGAATCTATAGCCGTGATTTCAACCCATCTGTTGTTACCACTCAGAACTATTACTGGGATGGAAAGCAGACCATTACTTTGAGTCCAGAGGATACTCGTCATTATCTTACATGTTCAAATAAATCGGTGACACCATATTTGATTACAAATGCTGGTCACAAGGCACATTATGAATCTTTGACATTCTCTTTGGCAAAGAAGTTTGACTTTGGTCTCGACCTCTCGGCTTCTTATACCATGGCACAGGCGAAATCATACGGTGACGGTGTTGGCGACCAGGTAACTTCTGCCTATAAGAACAACCGTTATTCTGTGAATGCCAATAATGATAAGGAAATCGGTTTTGCAAACTATGTTGCTCCTAACCGTTTGCTGATTACTGCCAGCTATTCTAAGGATTATGCTAAGCATTTCGGTACAATGGTTGGTTTGGTATATGAGGGAACTAATTTTGGCTATGATCCATATGCTGCAACAAGATTCTCATATACCTTTGCTGGTAATGTAGTGAACGATTATAAGGGTTCTTACAGTTTGCTTTATGTTCCAGCAAGTCGTGAGGCGCTTGATGCCTGGAACTTCTCTGACTATATTTATACTGATGCTAAAAAGCAGAAGCAGACTTATACAGCAGAACAGCAGAAGGATGATTTCTGGAACTATATCAATCAGGATTCTTACCTGAAGGGACGCAAGGGTAAGTATGCTGAGCGTGGTGGAGCCAAGATGCCATGGCATCATCAGCTGGACTTCAAGTTTGCACAGAACTTCTACATGAATGTAGCTGGTCAGCGCAATACATTGCAGTTTGGAGTTGATATCAAGAACCTGGCAAACTTGCTTAATAGCAACTGGGGTCTTTACAAGAAGGTTGTTAACAGTTCTTTGTTGAAGTATGACTCTAAGAAAAAGTCTTTCCAGTTCCAGCGTAATGGTTCTGAGGCTTTGACCAAGACATTCACCAACTACACAAGCTTCAACTCTACCTATTCTATCCAGTTCTCTATCCGTTACATTTTCAACTAATGGGTGAGTTTTGGAAATCAGAATCTGTGTAGACTATCGTACTATACATTAGTATAATATCATTCCGATGCACTTCTCTTTTTCGAGGGAAGTGCATCTTTTTTTTTCGTTTATTTGCATCTTTTTGGTATATTCTATCATTTTTCTCTGTTTTTTGCTTGTTGTTTCAAAAATAATGTTTATATTTGCAACATATTTGTTTATAAGAGTGAATGCACACGGTACGAGGTGCGCGGTTCTCTCTTTATTTATTCACAAAAGAATTTAAACAACATGCAGAAAAGATTGCAACTACTTCTGGCTTTGCTCGCCTTCGTGGTGACTTCGGCAATGGCTCAGATTACTACCTCTGGAATCAGTGGTAAGATTTCTTCCAATGGCGAAACCGTTATTGGGGCTACAGTTACTGCTACACACCAGCCATCTGGTACTGTGTATCGTGCTGTAACAAATGTAGATGGTCGCTATACCATTCAGGGTATGCGTCCAGGTGGTCCTTACAAGGTAAGTATCTCTTATATCGGATATAAGGACAAGGTTTTCAACAATGTCAGTCTGAACTTGGGTGAAAGCCAAAATCTCTCTTGCTCTCTTCAGGAAGATGCCAAGCAGCTTCAGGAGGTTGTTGTTTCGGGTAAGGCTGGTCTGAATGGTACGAAGACCGGTGCGGCCATGAGTATCAATGCTCAGCAGATAGCTGATATGCCTTCTATCTCGCACAGTATTGCGGATGTGGCTCGCCTGAATCCACAGCTTACTACAAACGGACAGTCTGGTTCTATGTCATTTGCCGGTATGAACAACCGTTATAATTCATTCCAGATTGATGGTGTGATGAATAACGACGTGTTCGGTCTTACTGCTAATGGCAGTAATGGCGGTCAGGCAGGATCTCAGCCTGTTTCTATGGAGACTATTGACCAGATTCAGGTAAATATCGCTCCTTTCGATGTTCGCCAGGGTGGTTTTACCGGTGGTGCCATCAACGCGGTAACCAAGAGCGGTACCAATGAATTCCATGGAAGTGGCTATTTCTATGGGAACAACCAGGATTTGGTAGGTCGTCATTATAAGAATATGGATGGTACCTATGCTCAGCCTTATGATGATGAGAAGGAAACTTTGTTCGGATTTACGCTCGGTGGTCCAATCATCAAGAACAAACTCTTCTTCTTCGCAAACTATGAGAATTCAGAAAAGTCGTACCCAACTCAGTATACCATCGATTCTCCAGATGTTAAGTTTAATCCGGATTTGGCTAAGGACTTGATGTCTAAGATTTATGACTTGGCTAACCGTCAGGGGTATGATTATGCAACTTCATGGGCAGATAAGGATAAGAACGTGAAGAGCCAGAAAGCTGGTTTGAAGTTGGATTGGAATATCAACGAGTTCAACAAGTTCTCTGTACGTTGGAGTTATGTTGATGCTAAGCAGACGCTTGGTCTGGGTGGTATTGCTACATTGAATACTACCGACCACTTGTATGATTTCAAATCTAAAACTCATTCTTTCTCAGCAGAGTTGCAGAGCCGCATCTCTCCAAACCTGAGCAATGAGGCACGTGTATCTTACGTTCGTGTTCGTGATGAGCGTACTTCTGGTCAGCCAGCACCATCTATCACTATCTATAAGGTAGGAAATGGTACCATGAATATCGGTAATGAATATTCCTCAATGGCTAATGGATTGAATCAGGACATTTATACCCTCGAAGATAACTTTACATGGTACAAGGGTAATCATACACTGACATTCGGTACACATAATGAGCTTTACAAGTTCTCTAACCTCTTCCTTCAGAATCTCTATGGATGCTATTATTTTGATACTCCAGACGACTTCCTGAATTATTATAAAGGTTGTGGAGCCGATGGTTTTGGAGGTGATGGTAAGTATATCAAGAACTTCTACTTCACACAGGCTAATGTTGAGGTGACTGGTAATCCTCGTTGGGCACCAGAGTTTAGCGCAGCTCAGTTGGGCTTTTATGTACAGGACAAATGGGATGTGACAGACAGTTTCCAGCTCACCTATGGTCTCCGTATGGATATGCCTCTGTTCTTTGATACTCCTACCGAGAATGCTAAATTCAATGAGTGGGCAGCAGGTAAGGGATATGGTTTCAAGACCAATCAGAAACTTGCCAGTACACCAATGTGGAGCCCTCGTGTAGGTTTCCGTTGGGATATTGAGAAGAACCGCAAGTATATCCTTCGTGGAGGTATCGGTGTATTCACTGGTCGTATTCCTTTCGTGTGGTTGAGCAACAACTTTACGAATACTGGTGTGCAGACATCTTCTTACTCTGCAAAAAATAATTCTGCTGTGCAGCTCATCATGGATCCTAACAAGCAGACTCTGAATGCAGATAATCTGAAGGCTACCGGTAGCCAGCTGATCAATGTGTTTGACAAGGATTTCAAGTTCACTCAGACTATGCGTGTTAACCTTGGTTTCGATTTCAATCTCCTGGGTATCGAATGGACTGCTGAGGGTATCTTCAGCAAGAGTCTGAATGATGTTTATTACAAGAACTTGGCTTATGAGGAGTCTGGTAAGACCTTGTCTCAGACCTCTTACATGAACTGGGATAACCGTCCTGTTTATACAAAGGTGGCAGATGCTAAGTCGTTTACCAACATCTATGCAATGTATAATACCAGCAAGGGCTACAGCTATAGCCTGTCTTTGTCTGCAGCTAAGCACTTTGCGTTCGGTCTTGATTTGAATGCATCTTATACATTCACTCACTCAGAGTCTGTAAGCAGTATGACCTCATCTGTTGCTCAGAGCAACTGGCGTAATACTCATACTTATCGCTTCTCAAACAACCCAGAGTTGGCTAATAGTGGTTATAATGTGCCTCATACAGTGAAGGCTTCTGCTTTCTATCACTTCAACTGGGGAACCAACAAGTTGTTTACCACTACAGTAGGTCTTATCTACCAGGGTCAGAGCGGTTCTCCTTACTCTCTCGTTTATAGTGGAGATATCAACGGAGATAATGGTACAAGTAATGACTTGATTTTCATCCCAACAGATGCGCAGGTAGACCAAATGCAGTTCTTGGGTACTGATGCTTATACTGCTGAGCAGCAGCGTGCTAATTTGAAGCAGTGGCTTGCTACTACTCGTTATGTGAAGGATCATCGTGGTGAGTACTTCGAGCGTTATGGTGATAACTTGCCATTCGAGAGTCATTTCGATTTCCACTTCGGTCAGAAGTTTGGCATCCGTACAGGCAAGTATGTACATGCTTTGGAACTGACTTTGGATATCATGAACGTGGCTAACCTCCTGAACAAGGATTGGGGCCGTACCTTCAGTAGTGGTTATAACAGCGAGTTTGTTTCTCCGATCACGTACAAGGGTGATGGTGTATTCCAGTTCGCTAACCCATCAGATATGCCTCTCAAGTATCCTAGCTCATACTACAGCCGCTGGCGTGGCCAGGTTGGTTTGAAGTATACATTCTAAGGTATAATTATCTCTTCAGACAACATATCATTAATATAAAAAGATG
>OLRO01001391.1_pt1 | contig 13811 bp, 9 predicted proteins | sample 1673131 | NCBI WGS metagenome assembly OLRO01 (sample SAMEA3136757, study PRJEB25190) | human gut metagenome | biome: human gut; feature: human-associated habitat; material: faeces | place: Austria | collected 2013 | reverse complement strand
ATACGATTCCATAAGGGAATATATTATATTTATTGGGGAGATCCGGATTTTGGAATTTTCATGGTAAAGACTCGTAATCCGTATGGGGAATGGGAGAAGCCGGTGCTGGTAAAAGCTGGAAAAGGTATGATTGACCCTTGTCCGTTATGGGATGAGGATGGACGGGTGTATCTGGCTCATGCGTGGGCTGGAAGCCGCGCGAAGTTTAACAGTGTGTTGACTGTGTGTGAATTGAATGAAGAAGGTACGGCTGTCATTTCTGATCCGGTATTGGTGTTTGACGGAAATGACGGGGTGAATCATACGATTGAAGGTGCCAAGTTTTACAAGCGGAACGGGTATTATTACATCTTTGCTCCGGCCGGTGGCGTGGTCTCTGGTTGGCAGTTGGTATTGCGTTCAAAGAATGTATATGGGCCTTATGAGTCAAAAATCGTAATGGCTCAGGGTAAAACAGATATTAACGGACCGCATCAGGGAGGTTGGGTAGATACACCGTATGGGGAATCTTGGTTTTTGCATTTTCAGGATAAAGGAGCTTATGGCCGTGTGCTGCATCTGAATCCGATGACGTGGAGAGAGGACTGGCCTGTCATTGGATTGGATAAAGATGGTGATGGATGTGGCGAACCTGTCGGTCGGTATCATAAACCTGCAACTGAGAAGATGTATCCTATAGAAACACCGGTTGAAAGTGATGAATTTGATTCTCGCAAGCTGGGGTTACAATGGGAATGGCATGCCAACTATCAGGATACATTCGGTTTTACGACTAATATGGGCTACATGCGTATTTATGGTCATGAATTGTCGAAGGATTTTAAGAATTTCTGGGAAGTCCCTAATCTGTTGTTGCAGAAGTTTCCGGCAGAAGAATTTACAGCAACTGCCAAGTTAAAAATTTCAGCCAAGATGGATGGGCAACTTTCAGGTATGATTGTGATGGGCTGGGATTATACATGGTTGGGAATAGAAAAACAGGGTGAGAATTTTGTTCTGAAGCAAGGAATATGTAAAGATGCGGAGCATGGAAGTCCAGAACAAGTTCTTATGCTGGCGCAATTACCCCCAAGCCGTAAATTTGATGCAGGAATATACCCGAATTATGAACGTGAAATTTATATCAGGCTTCGTGTGGGGAAGGGTGCATTATGCCGTTTTAGTTATAGCTTGGATGGGAAGCGTTTTGTGGAAATTGGATCTGTATTCAAGGCTCGCCAAGGAAAATGGATTGGTGCTAAAATGGGGATGTTCAGTGTGACTCCTTATGGAGAAGAACGTGGATGGGTAGATATTGACTGGTTTCATGTGGAGAAATAAAAATATTATGAAATATGAAGATTAAACATCTGTTTTTGGGTATAGGAGTTATGGTATTTGCTTCCTGTGCCGTGGATAAGACTAAGAAGTTGGATGTAGATAAGGAATTGACTTATTGTGACATGCAGATACATCGTGCGTTGAGTGAGTTGGAAAAAGATGGGGAACCTGATTATACCATGGAACCACGTAATATTTTGGCTGGGGAGCGGTTCTGGAACTGCAAAAAGGTGTCTCGGGAAGAATGGACGGGTGGATTTTGGCCGGGAATTTTGTGGTATGATTACGAAGCAACTCAGAATGATACGATTCGGATGCTGGCTGAGAAATATACGGAGTCGCTGGAACTTTTTTCAAGGATTCCTGCATACGATCATGATTTGGGTTTTTTGGTTTTTTGTAGCTATGGTAACGGTTATCGTCTGACCGGTAATCCGGAATATAAGCAAGTTATAATCAATACGGCTGATTCATTATCAGCATTGTTCAATCCCCGTGTAGGTACTATGCTTTCATGGCCTCGCAATGTGAAAATGTTTGGCGGTCATAATACCATCATGGACAATATGATCAATCTGGAAATGCTTTTCTGGGCAGCCAAGAATGGAGGTAATCCTTATTTGTTTGACATTGCCGTGGCTCATGCGGATAAGACGATGAAATATCATTTTCGTCCGGATTATACCTCTTATCATGTAGCAGTGTATGATACCCTGACAGGTGAATTTATCAAGGGAGTGACCCATCAAGGTTATTCGGATGACAGTATGTGGGCTCGTGGTCAGGCATGGGCTATCTATGGTTATACAGTCGTTTATCGGGAAACAAAAGATGTCCGTTACCTCGATTTTGTACAAAAGGTAACGGATGTATATCTGAAAAATCTGCCCGAAGACTATGTTCCTTATTGGGATTTTAATGATCCGTCCATTCCTGATGCTCCCCGGGATGCTTCTGCTGCTTGTGTGGTAGCTTCTGCTTTATTAGAATTGTCCGGTTATCTGCCGGCTGAAAAAGCATTGGAATATAAACAGGCGGCTGTAAAAATGCTGACCAGCCTGAGTTCCGACAAATACCAGTGTGGTAAAAGTAAACCTGCTTTCCTGCTTCATTCCACAGGACACTTGCCTGCCGGATCAGAGATTGATGCATCCATCATTTATGCTGATTATTATTATATGGAGGCGCTTCTCCGTCTGAAAAGACTGACGGAAAATAAACCGGTCATTGACGAATAATAGATTGTTCAGGGAAGTATAAGTATATAGAGATCTGTAGTCTCCTTATAGGTGGATTATTTATGATAAGTATATCCCGTTTTCACCTACTGATGAAAACGGGATATACTGTTTTACAGCAGGTAACTAAAGCTTTTAGTTTACTTTAACTATAAAAATTAGTTTTATAACTAAAGGTTTTAGTTCTTTGTGATAATCAAAAGAAAGATTATGAAAATGTTGACAGCAAAGGAAGAAGAAATTATGGGTTATTTTTGGGAAAAAGGCCCGTTGTTTGTAAAACAGTTACTTGATTTTTATGATGAACCGCGTCCGCATTTCAATACTCTGTCTACCATTGTGAGAGGATTGGAGGAAAAGGGGTTTCTCAGTCATGAGGTATTTGGAAATACCTATCAGTATTATGCGGTGGTAAGCTGTGATGATTTTAAGAAGAAGACGTTGAAAGGGGTTATCAGTAAATATTTCAATAACTCTTATTTAGGAGCGGTTTCTTCACTGGTGAAGGAGGAGGAGATTTCTTTGGATGAATTGAAGCAGCTTATCCGGGATGTGGAAAAGGCGCATGAATAATCCGGATAAAGAGAATAATTAAAGATACATACTATGGGAGCATTTTTTGTATATATTGTAAAGTCGGCAGTCTGTCTGGCGGTATTTTATTTATTTTACCGCCTGTTGCTGAGCCGTGAAACATTCCATCGTTTTAACCGTATTGCTTTGTTGGGAATACTGATATTGTCCTGTGCCATTCCCTTTGTGGAAGTGACCATGAAAGAACCGATGGAAGTCAGCCAACAATTGCTGACTTGGGAAGAACTGCTACTTATGGCTAATCTTAATCGGACTGCTACTATAGAAACTGCTCCCGAATCTGTCATTACATGGCGTGAAGCGCTGCTGATGGTTTATTTGTTGGGTATTGTATTCTTCTTTTTACGTAATGTATGGTCGCTGACCCGTATGCTGAGGCTGATAAAGGGTAGCACCCTTGTCCGTCAGGAAAATGGTATTACGCTGATAACCCACCAAAAAGAAATCGCTCCGTTCAGTTGGATGAAGTTTGTAGTGATCTCTGAGAAAGACCTGAAGGAAAACGGTGAGGAAATACTGACGCATGAATACGCCCATATACGGAAGAAACATTCCATAGATTTACTTATAGCGGATGTCTGCATCTTTTTCCAATGGTTCAATCCTGCCTCCTGGTTATTGAAACAGGAACTACAGAACATACACGAGTTCGAAGCGGACGAAAGCGTGATTGCACAAGGTATTGATGCAAAGAAATATCAGTTGTTATTAATAAAAAAAGCTGTCGGCACAAGGCTCTACTCTATGGCCAACAGCTTCAATCACAGTTCACTTAAAAAACGTATTACTATGATGTTAAAAAAGAAATCCAATCCGTGGGCACGACTCAAGTACCTGTATGTGCTTCCATTGGCAGCCATTGCCGTGGCAGCCTTTGCCCGCCCCGAAATCTCTAGTGAGTTAGATGAGATTTCAGCCGTCAAAGTTAATGATTTAACGGCAATTATGAAAACCGAAGAGGTTAAAAGTCCCGAAAAACATCCTGCAAAGGAAATAAAAGTGCAAGGGCAGGTGTTAGAAAAAAGTACAAACGCTCCGGTTGTAGGTGCTAATGTGATTATCAAAGGTACCACTTCGGGTACGATCACTGATTTAGATGGAAATTTTGTTATTTCAATGCCTGTTGGGGCTACTTTGAGTGTTTCATATATAAATATGAAAACAAAGGAATTGACTATTACAGAGAAACTTATTGGAAAAATTAAATCTTTAAAAGTGTATTTGGAGGGAGAAATCACAACTAAGACACAGGAAGTGGTTGTAGTAGGTTATGGAGGTGGTGAAGAAGCTTCTGATGAAGTTCCGGTTTTTCAGGTTGTTGAAGAGATGCCTGAGTTTCCGGGTGGTATGGGAGAATGTTTGAAATTCTTGGGGAAGAATATCAAATATCCAGTGGAGGCTCAGAAAGCTGGAGTACAGGGAAAGGTTATTGTACAATTTGTAGTTGAGAAAGATGGTAATATAGCCAATCCCAAAGTTGTCAGGAGCATTGATCCGGATTTGGACGGTGAGGCCATTCGAGTCATTTCCATTATGCCGAAATGGAAACCGGGTATGCAGAAAGGTCAGCCTGTGCGTGTGAAATATACGGTTCCCGTCACTTTCAGACTAGACGGTAAAGATATCAAATCAAATGAAGCACGTCATTTGGAGTTGAAGACAGACACTGTTTTTCAAGAAAATCCATTGCGGATAGGTAAGGAAACTTTTTCGTTGAAAGATTGGAAGGAGAAACCATTGCTTATAGTTGATGGGATAGAAAAGCCTTATAGTCAAATGGAAAAAATGAATGCTTCGGACATTGAATCTATTTCGGTGTTGAAGGATGCGGCAGGTACTGCCATTTATGGAGCCAAAGCCAAGAATGGCGTGATATTGATTACCACAAAGAAACAATAAGAATAAAGATATGAAAAAATTTGTAACACTGCTGCTATGTATGCTCCCCGTTTCGTTGTTTGCCCAGGTGAATGATGGGATTCGTCAGGCAATGGATAATTATGATTATGAAACAGTAGTTACGCTGATTGAACCCGATTGTCAGGATTCTTTGTTGCTGATTACCAAAGCTCAGGCGCTGAAAGCGATGAACCGTTATCCGGAAGCCATAGGGGTATTGAACTCTCTTATCTTGAAAGACAGCACAAACACAAAAGTTTTGATCGACCTTGCCGAGTGTTACAAATTGACGGGTAACTCCCGTCGGGCGGCCAACTGTTATCAGAAGGCAATGAATTTGCAACCGGAAAATAAATTTTTCCGGTTGCAGTTCATACGCTCTTTATTAGCTTCCGAAGATTATGAAGAAGCGCGTACGGCTTGTCATGGCTGGTTGGAACGCGATTCCTTGTCGGCCACCGGATACAAATATCTGGGACAGGCATACGAGGGATTGCAGGATGCTGCCAGTGCCTTCCTCAGTTATAACATAGCCTATCGGCGTGATTCGTTGGATGCCCAGACAGTGGCACGCATTGCCGGTATTTTTAATAACAATCAGCAGTTTAAAGATGCTGTTGATGTGACGGAAGTTTATCGTTTGTCCGATACCACCAATATAGATGTGAACCGCCAGAATGCGAAGGCTTATTGTATGCTGAAAGAGTACGGAACGGCGGTAAAACGCTATGAGTCATTAAAAGAACTGGGTGATCGTAGTTTTCTCACTCTTTACTATTTAGGTGTATCCCATTATGGGGATAACTGGTTTTACGGTGCATACGATAATCTGAAAGAAGCTTATCAAAAAAATCCGATGGATGTGAATGTGCTCTATTATCTGGCAAAAGCTTCGGCACGCACTTCCTGGAAAAAGGAGGGTGTGGAATATATGGAAGAAGCCTTCCGCATAGCAGTTCCTTCTGATAGTATGATGGTACGTCTTTATGACGGGTTGGTAGAATGTTACGATTATGCGGGGGATACAAAGAAAGAGGTGGAAGCCTTGGAGAAGTTATATATTTATACAAAGAAAAACTCCATTCTTTATAAAATAGCCTGTCTCTATGATTGGAAAGAAGATGAGAAGAATGCCATTCGCTATTATAGGAAATACATGGCTACAGTTCCCGAAGATCAGCGTTATGCCTTGGACGAAGACGGGAACCCGGTGGAAGACCGCATAACACTTTACCAGCAGGCATGGAAACGTATCAAAAAAATAAAGGAGGAAGGTTTCTTTAGAGGTGATATTCCGACAAAGTCATTTCCTGTAGAGAAAAAAGATACGTTGGCACTTCGTCATGCAAAATAACGGAAGTCATTTATATAAAAGTAAGAATATATGAAAAAAATTTTAGCTTTGGCACTCTTTGCAGTGGCTCTAGTGTCATGCCGGCAAACTATGCAGACCGATGGCTTTAAACTATCCGGTCATTTGGAAGGGCTTCAGGTTGGAGATACTCTTTTTCTTAAAACTTTTTTATTACCCGATTGGAAAGAAGACGGGACAGATACCATATTGGTGGAAAAGGAGGGGATTTTCTCGGCTTTTATTCCTATGGAACATACTACTTTTTATTTATTGACGCATCAGCCTAAAGTGGGTGAACCGTTACGGAGTTGTATTCGCGGAGCTGAGATTATAGCTCGCGTAGGTGATGATATAAAACTGGAAGGGTCTTTGGATTACTTGGGTGCGGTTCGTCATTCGGGTGGTTTTTATGACAATTCGTTGGTGGCTAGGTATGATAGCCTGACTGCGTCTTCCAATACTGAAATGATTGATATCTTCAGTCAGATACTGAAATATCAGGATACAAAGCAAAATGATAGTGTGGCAAAATACGGGCAAATGTATAATGAATATCATCGTCCGCTAATGCTGAAGATTGTTCGTGATAGTCTGGCATTGAAAGTGAACGATATGGAATATGCCGCTTTTATGTATGCATCCGCTTTTGTTTTTGATGCTACTTATAAGGATGTGAAAGAGCGTTTGGCACAATTTACTCCAGAGGTTCAAAATTCATATTTTGGACAAATACTTGACAAGCAATTGCTTGTATTGAAGAATATTGAAGTAGGCTTTGCGCCAGCGGAGTTTACAGTGACAGATAAAGACGGCCGGAAGGTGTCTTTGTCTGATTATAAAGGCAAATATGTGTTGATTTATCATTGGGGATTATGTCCTGGTACTTTTTGGGTAAATCCTAAAATAACGGATCTCTATCAAAAATATCATGAAAAAGGTTTGGAGGTATTGGGATTTACCCGTGATGATTTGTTGAAATCGTTGCAGGGAAGTTCTGAAGAGTTTAAGAAAGATGAACGGGTACAGGGATTGCTAAGCCATCCGTGGACTACAGTTTACACAGAGGATGAGGGCAATGGCTTTATAGTGAAAGACCTTTATTTTTCAGGAGTTCCCATTCTTATGTTAATCTCTCCGGATGGTATTACTTTGGCCCGTGGATATACAAAGGCATACGAAGAAGTAAAGAATCTTTTGGATAGGAACTTGGGAAATAAGTAAGTATGTTTAAAAAAAAGATACAATGAAAAACTTTGGTATTTTACTGCTTGCTATGGTGAGTTGCTGCCTTTTGCAGGCAAAAGACAGGGTGGTTAAACAGCCGCCTTTCATCGCTCGTAGCTCTTCTACTATCGAGATAGACAGAGTGGTGGTTTCGGATACGGCAACCGTATTGGATGTAAAAGCCTTTTTCCGTCCTCATAATTGGATTCAGATAAGTAATGAAAGTTATTTGTTGGCTGATAATGGAGAGAAGTATCCGATTCGTTCCGGTAATGGAATTACCTTGGGCGAAAAATTTTGGATGCCCGATAGCGGTGAAGCTTCTTTTAGTCTTATTTTTCCGTTATTGCCCCCTACAGTGAAAGTGATTGATTTCATTGAGAGCGATTGTGAGGACTGTTTCAAGGTATGGGGAATCCATTTGGATGGTAAATTACCGGAATTGGATTTATCGGATGATGTGAAGAAACAGAAATTGAATTACGCTGAACCGTTGCCTAAGGCTGAATTGAAAGATGGCAAATCAGTGATAACCGGTCGTTTGTTAGACTATGAGAAGCACTATGTACTTCCGTTTTCTTGTAGGATTTGTGATTTGTTGACGGCAAAATTTGAGGATACTGAAATAAAGGTGAATGAAGACGGAACATTTCGGACAGAGATTGAACTTTGTGCTCCGACTACGGTCAGTTTTTCTGTGGGACGTGATATTTATTTTGACGTCTTTTTGGTTCCCGGTGGTGAATTGGATATGGCTGTCAACTTGCGTGAGTTGAGTCGTTCTGAAAGCAAATTGTTGAAAGGCAAGCGTGCTGGTGGAAAGAAAGTCTATTTTTCAGGTACCATGGCGGCTTTGAATGATGAAATGATAACCGATGATGAACATTTGATGGATGTATGGGGAATGGTTCATTGGAATATGAATGATTTATATAATATGACTGCCGGTCAGTATAAAGCTTATTGGTTGAAAAAATATGAAGAAACCAAATCCGCTATCTGTTCCGATAAGAAAAGAAGTCAGGCATACCGGGAGCTTTTATTGGCTCAGAATGATTTGCTTTGTACTTTGACATTGACCCGTGTAAGTTCTAATTTAGCCTATGCTTATGTGCAGTGCAGTGGATTACCGGCTCGTGAAGCTTATCAAAAGTTTAAACAACCGGAATTGAGTGATGATTTCTATGACTATATCCGGCAGTTGAATATACTGAACTCGCCTGTCATGCTTTATGCCAATGGTTATGCTGATTTGGTAAGGGGAATGGGCTATCTGAGGGTGAAGATGGATGATGAGTTGAGTGATATATTTGCGTTTATTCTCTCTTCCGATAAAGTTTCTGCTGAAGATGCTAAGATAATACGTGAGTTCAAGGCTGATACAGATACCGGAAAAACATCTGTCTATCAGGAAAAAATGGGCGAATTGCGAATAAAATACGATGAATTGTTTAAAGAATTCAGTTCTATGCAGCAAGACTATATTTTGAAAAAGATTATAGCCGGATATTTGGGCACAGACCAAGGACTTTTTTTCGACTTGCAGAAAATGATGAAATATGCTCAGAAAATCAGTGACTTCACTCCATTGACTGTACATGATTTTGAGGAGATACGGAAGATGAGTGACCCTTATTATCTCGGCAGACTGACAAAGATGAACAACCGTCTTTTGGAAACGATTGAAGCTAATAAGAAAAAGAAAGGTTATACCGTTAATGAATCCGGAGAAGTAAAAGATGAAGATTTATTTTATTCCATCATTTCTAAATTTAAGGGTAAGGTGGTTTTGGTCGATTTTTGGGCGACTTGGTGCGGTCCTTGCAAAATGGCTATGAAACAGATGAAACCGATGAAGAAAGATCTTGAAGGTAAAGATATTGTATATGTTTTTATTGCCGGAGAGAACTCGCCCAAAGAAACATGGGATAACATGATTCCGGATATTCATGGAGAGCATTACCGGGTAACGGCAGCTCAGTGGAATTACCTGAGCAGGCAGTTCAGCATACAGGGGGTTCCGACTTATATTATTGTCGATAAAGAAGGGGGTGTTATTCAAAAATATACCGGTTTCCCGGGAGTGGATACCGTAAAAAGAGAATTAATGAAAGCATTAGAGAAATAAAGACCGTGTTTGTCTTGCAAGAATAAAGTGGAAAAGGATCTGTAAGGTGCTGTAAGCATTTACAGATTCTTTTTTTGGATTTATATTACTATCTTTGGCAAGACAAAACTAATATTGAATAATGAAAAACTGGGTCGTTAAGCTATTGTTATTACTTTTCATTCCTTCTTTAGCAGGAATTTTGTTCACTGTTGCTCTTGGTTTTAATCCGGGGGGCTGGTTACAAATTACGACGTATGCTTTACCTCCGTTACTCACTCTCGCCGGAGGGGCTTTTATCGTTGCTTCAAGATGGAAAATTCCTTTTCTTATATTGATGGCAGCTGCAAGTATGGCCTTTAATATTCCTTTACAGAACTGGCTTTTTCATTCGGCAGATGAAGTGGTGCGTTATCATGCTGTTACCGATTTATATAATTTGGAGAATAATGCTCTGTATTTTACTTTCGATACTCTGGAGGTGGATTATGCCCGAAGGAGCAGTGTGACTGTCACTCGTGAGGTGACACGAAGTATGGGCAGACACCGCTATCGTAAGGAACAGAAGCAATATCATTTCTCTGTAGCTCCTGCATTTACCGATTCATTGCCCCGTCATAAGTATGAGGAGCGGGAAGTTAAGGCATGGGTTATTCCGGTGAGGCATGAGAAAGGACAAGCCGTTGTATGTTATGAGCGTTATATTTTTGATTTAGATGATTATCAGAAAGCCATTGATCGGTCCCGCTGTAAACTCCACCATCCTCAAGCTCCGATTATACGACCTTTGTATTCACAGTTCATTACCCGGCAGGAATGGAAAGGAATCTTTTTGAATGTTGCATGGATTGTACTTTCTGTACTGATAGTACTGGGGGTAATTCTGAATTATCAGGCAGACAGGAGGAAAGCATAATATCGGAACAGACTGTATGAAGGGTACTTTATGAATATTATGATCTTCATGCATGAGGCCTGTCAGTACTATTGGTAAATTCTAGAATGATGTTTTCTTTATATAAAACTTTCCCCGGACATTTCATGGCAGAAACATCCGGGGAGAGGTATTTCATTTTTTATTTATTGAAAAGTTTTATTTTGCCTCTACCTTCAGATTGGATAATTCTGTGTCCTTATGGATGGATGGCAGATTATTTTGTTTTACAACAACAGTATGAACTTTTCCTTTTGCCACTTGCGGCAAAGTGAATTTCTGCTTGTAGATAACCTGTTCCGCTGATGGGCGCAGCAGATAGCCTGTTTCTTTTTCAAAGCGGTTGTATATTCTTACCACAATTTGGTTACTGCCTTTTTGAAGCGGTAGCAGCACCTTTTCCTCGCGGAACTTGCAGCGGTAAGGGTTGAGGTGTTTCATTACCGACTTGCCGTTCAGATAGATTTCGATACCGTTTCCGGCACCTACATCTACTAGAATATCTTGTGCTTTGGGCGATTCTACCTGCTGCATCAGGAAGTAACTTTCCAGAATATTGCTGGGGAACATGGCTTTTTCCTCATTCACTTCTTTCCATTGTCCTTTTCTTACCGGTGCTTTGTCCGGATCAGTATGGATGGTGGCAGGAGCATCGAACAATCCGCTGCCCGGTCCGCAGAAGTAACGCTGACCCCATACGGTCTTGGAAGGCAGGTTTAATGCCTGTGCCTTGCCTGCGTCAAGGGTTACTGTGTAAGGTATTCCATCTACTTCAACCAGTAATTCCTTACCGTTCTCCTGCGGAGTATAGGTAAATTCCAATGCGTTGAGGTTGGATTTGTTGATGCTCCATTGATAGCTCACCGTACTGCGGTAGTTGCTGTAATAATCGAAACAGGAATAACTATAATTGGGAGTGCGCTGTGCAGCCATAGGTTGCGGTTTCACCGGTTGGTCGAACGTGGCGCAAATCACTTGGATGTCTTTTCCGTATGCGTCGGCGGGCAGTGTGAAGATCATCTCCTGTCCTTTCTGAATAGCTTTAATGTCTGCTTTTTGCAGTTTGCATCCCGGTACGTTCAAAGTGATTTTACCATCGGCAGGGCGGTTGCCTGATAAGATGAGGTAGAGGTTATTGCCTTTGCGGGTAATGGTTCCCCATTCGAATTGCTCACGGAAAGGAGAGGCTTCTGTGCCATAAATGGCTTCACCGTTTTTCTTCAACCAGATACCGATTTCTTTCAGCACCTCTCTTTCAAAGGGTACTACGGAACCGTCACCTTTGGGACCGATGTTCAGCAGGAAGTTTCCGCCATGGGAAACTACATTGATCAGGCTGCGTAGTTTTTCCATCGCTTTGGTGTGAACGTCCCCCCTTTTCTGCCAGGAACGGTAGCTCCAGGTTTCATCGAACATGGAAGCTGCTGTTTGCCATGCGGTCTGCAAGGAGCCTTCGGGGTATGTGTTGTCTGCCATGACACTGAAGTCATACTGATCGTTGCCCAACCGGCCGCTTACCATACAGTCTGGTTGCAATCTGTGCACCAGTTGATACAGTTCCTTGCTTTGTTCAGGAGTGTTGGAACCCATGTCAAACCATAGTTCGGAGATGGGACCGTAGTTGGTCAACAGTTCGGTAACTTGGGCTTTGGTGAATTCATGATGCTGTGGGGTGATGAAATCACAGTTATGGCTGGAGATAGGATAGGCTTGTGGAAAATGCCAGTCTATCAGTGAGAAATAGATGCCGAAGTTGATTCCGCCACGTTTGCAAGCTTCCGCCATCTCTTTTATGAAGTCGCGCTTGCCGGGGGTGGCATCGTATGAATTATAGTCGGTGGTGGCTGTACGGAACATACAGAAACCGTCGTGATGCTTGGTGGTAATGATGATGGAGCGCATACCGGCTTCTTTGGCCAGTGACACGATAGCGTCTGCATCAAACAGGGTGGGATTGAAACGCAGGGCGGTATCTCCATACCAGTCACTGAAGATTCCCGCAAACGATTGGATTTGTTCACTGTATCCTCGGGTGACGGGGTTGCCTTCCCATACGCCTCCCAGTTCGGAATAAAGACCGAAGTGGATGAACATGGAATACTTGTTCTGATGCCATTTCTCAAATGCTTTTTCCGAGATTTGGGCTGTTGCACCCAGGCTTATGACACAAGCCATGATGAAGGTTAGTAATTTTTTCATGATTGTAATTAGTGGTTAACTGAATGAATATATTGCATAATTTCTGTTTGTTGGTCGGGATGGAACCACACGATGTCTTTGTCCCGTTTGAACCAGGTCATCTGTTTACGAGAGTAAATGCGGGAATTTTGCTTGATTTTCCCGATAGCGAATTCCAATGTCCATTCTCCGTCCAGATACTTGAACATTTCTTTGTATCCTACGGTATTGAGCGAGTTCAGATGCCGGAAAGGATATACCTGCCGGGCTTCTTCCAGCAAGCCGTCCTGCATCATGATGTCCACGCGGCGGTTGATGCGGTCATACAATTCTTCGCGGTCGCGGGTTAATCCTATTTTGATGATGCGGAAAGGGCGTTCCTTGTGAGTACGGGTACGGAAAGAAGTATAAGTTTTTCCGGTCATGTAGCATATTTCCAATGCATGTATTACTCGTTTGGGATTTTTCAAATCCACTATTTTGTAATACTCGGGGTCCAGCAGCCTTAGTTCGGCGCACAGAGTGTCCAGCCCTTCCTGTTCGTAACGTCGTAGCATCAGCTGGCGTGTTTCATTGTCTACAGTGGGGATATCATCTATGCCTTTGCAAATGGCATCTATATACATCATGGAACCTCCGGTCAGTATTACAGTGTCATGGTTTTGGTATAGGATTTCCAGTTGTGCCAGTACGTCTGCTTCGTATTGTGCGGCGCTGTAATAATCTGTTAGCTGTAATGTTCCGACAAAATAATGAGGAACACGCGCCAATTGCTCGGGGGTAGGGGCGGCAGTTCCTATCTTCAGGTCTGCATACAATTGGCGTGAGTCTGCCGAAACAATGGAAGTCCGGAAGTGTTCGGCAATGGAAAGGCTTAGTTCGGTCTTTCCTACACCGGTAGGGCCGATAAGGACGATAAGGGTGTCAGGCATGGTGTTTATAAAAAGAGAGGGGCGGACGTGT
>OLRO01001371.1_pt1 | contig 13959 bp, 17 predicted proteins | sample 1673131 | NCBI WGS metagenome assembly OLRO01 (sample SAMEA3136757, study PRJEB25190) | human gut metagenome | biome: human gut; feature: human-associated habitat; material: faeces | place: Austria | collected 2013 | reverse complement strand
TTGCATCAATCTTGAAATTCCTCCAGACGAAAAGAAAGTTTACTTTGTACTGGCTGTTCTGGGGATATGAACTTTATCAGACGTTGGGGTATGAAAAGAACTATAAATTATTGGATGAACCTTTTTCGCCTTTTAAAATATCTTCTTATTATTTCTTGTCTTGAAGCTTCCTTAACTACTTCATCATCAACTATACCAAATCCAACTCTATTAACTCCCATATCAGTTGGAGATTGATAAATTGATTTTTTTCCTGTTATTTTTTCTATCTTTTTGTTGCACTCTTCAATTTCACTTATATTTTTTTCATATGTCAAATTATTTACATGTGGATGTGTGTTTGAATGATTACCAATTTCATGACCTGCATCACTTATTTTCTTTACTGCCTCTGGATATTTATCTACCCAATCACCTACCATAAAAAAAGTTATTTTTACATCATTTTCTTCAAGCGTTTTTAGTATTTGGTCTATATCGTCTGCATTCCAAGCACAATTCATTGTAAATGCAACCTTTTTTTCATCTGTTTTTACACTATATATTGGTAACTGTTTTGATGTGGAAGATACTTCTAGCATTTTTGAATTACTTCTCATATAAAATGCAATTCCAAGTAAAATCATAACAGTAAAAAACGAAACCATATATGATGCTATTTTATCCTTATTGCATACTATAAACATAATAAAAAACCTCCAAAATATGTATTATTTAATTGTATACATATTTTAAAGGTTTATGATTTATTTTATTAATTTAACATATTTCTTTTTTTCAACCATATCATTACGGTTAAAGTAACAACAAATGATACTGCTAATAATACTGGAAATCCATATTTATAATTTTGAAATGGTACAGGAACATTCATTCCCCATAAACTTGCAACTAATGTTGGTATTGCAAGTATTATTGTTATTGATGTTAAAAATTTCATTATATCATTTATATTATTTGAAATTATAGATGCATACATATCCATCGTCTCATTCAAAATATCACTATATATTTTACTCATTTCAATGGCCTGTTTATTTTCTACTATTGCATCTTCTAGTAAATCTTCGTCTTCTTCATAAAGTTTTATTATTTTTCCTCTTAAGGTTTTTTCCATTACAACTTCATCTGATTTTAGTGATGTTGTAATATATACTAATGCTTTTTCTAAATTAAGCATTTTTAAAAGATCCTCATTTTTTAAATCTTTTTTTAATGTTCTTTCAATATGCTCTGTTTTTTTATTTATTTCTTTTAATAAGTTCAAAAAAGCTGATGAGTTTTCGTAAAATAATTGAAATAAAAATTGGCTCTTTTTATATGTTATTACTTTTTTTCCAACTATTCTTTCCATTTTTTTTATAATGTCATTTTCTTTTAGAGAAACTGTTATTACATATTCGTCTCTTACAAAAATTACACCTACTGGCATTGTTGTATATATTTCTACATCATTTTCTTTTTCAATTATTGGTACATCTATTATAAATAAGATTGTTCCATCGTCTTCTTCTAAATCTATTCTGGCTTTTTCTTCATAATCTAATGAATATTTTATAAATTCTTGCTCTATATTTAAATTTCTACATACTTCAAACAATTCTTGCTCTGTTGGATTAATCATATTTATCCAATTGCCTTTTTTATATTCATTTACTTCTGTTGTTATATTTGTTACAATATCTGTGTTGTACATTTTTACCAATTTACTCACCCCATTTTACTTAAAATTGTTATTTATATTTTCTTCATTTATATTTACAAATTTCACATCTCGTATCGTTTCTACTGTATATTGTTCCTTAATTTTTTCATATTCTTCTTTTGTAGACTTTTTTTCATTTATATAATATGTTATTGAACTAGAATTTTGATTTTTTTGCTCCTTTATTGTATATTTTTTTGTAGCTCCATTTTCTGTAAACATGAAGATTTGATACTCTTCACTTAAAGAATATACGCTCTTTTTATACAATACTTTGTTTCTTATATTTACACCATATGCAACATGTGAAGAATGTCCAATTGTAGAATCTAAACTGTTTACCTGTATTTCTCCATTAGAATATGTCATTATAAAACACTGACAACTTGTCTTTTTTTTACATTCTGTATATATTAAAACAATTGGATTTGAAAAATCTTCTGATTTTGCTCTTATAAATTTAACATTTTGTTTGGTAGAACTATCTATAGTTTTTCCAAAACAACTTTCTTTTAAGTATAGATTTTCCTTTACCCAGTTTTCATCTAATAAAGCTTTTTTATATGCCTCATCAGCCGTTATTTTTTTTTCATTTTCAACAACATTATTTACTGTATTTTCTGTTATAGTATTATTTACATCATTCACACTATTGTTTTCTGTATTCAATGTAGTATTTGTATTACTTTCACTTTGATTTGGTATAAAATTTGTACTAGGAGTTTTCTTTGAATCTCTAAGTAGAGTCTGTATTATAACTAAAATTATAAATAAAGAACATATAGCTATTACTATGCTAATTATTAATTTTTTATTTTTCATATAAATACCTCCAACTAATCAATTCTTGGTTTTAATTCTTCGTATATTGGCCTTTCCTCTCTTATCATTGTTGATTTTCCATGACCAGGATATACAATAGTTTCATCTGGTAGTTTTAATAATTTTTTTGTTATAGATGTTATTATAGCTTCAAAACTTCCAGTCGGTAAATCAGCTCTCCCCCATGTTCCTCGAAACATAGTATCACCTGAAAATAATAATTTTTCTTCTTTGCAGTATAAACAACTACCTCCTGCGGTATGTCCGTGGTGTATGAATAACTAAAAATTCTAAATTTCCAATATGAATTAAATCTCCATCATCAACTCGTGAAAATTCTGTTACTTTTACCTCATTCATTCCTATATATGTTGCTAAACTAATTTTATCATCAGTTAGGCCCTTTGCATCTGCTCTATGAATTAAAACTATTGCTCCTGTCTCATTTTTTAGTTGATTAACTGCTCCTATATGATCTCCATGACAATGAGTTAAATATATATATTTAACTTTTGCATTTATTGTTTGTAACATTTCTTGTATTTTTTCAAATTCCCCACCTGGATCAATTACCATTGTTTCCTTAGTATTTTCATCTTGTACTATGTAACAATTAGTAAATTCATTTAAAGGTGTTTTTACTTTTATTCTCTTTAGTATCATTTGATATACTCATTCCCTTCACATACTATTCATATATCTATTTTTTTCTATTTACTTCATATACACTATCTACTTTTCGTAATGCTTTTACGACTGTATTTAATACATTTAAATTTTCAACTTCAATTGTTATATTGGTTTCTGCAGTTCTATCTCTATGAACTTTTGAATCAACTGCAATTAGTGTACATTTATTATTTGATATTTCTTTTATTATATCAGTCAACAAACCATTTCTATCATTAGCAAGTATTTGAATATCTACATTATAAGATGATTTATCTTTATCACTCCATATAACATCTATAATTCTATCTCCTTGAGAAACTAGATCTTTTACATTTTGACAATCTTTTCTATGTATTGAAACTCCTCTTCCTCTTGTAATAAATCCTATTATTTCATCTCCTGGAACAGGATTACAACATTTTGAAAATCTAACTAGACAATTATCTATACCTTTTACTATTACACCATTACTAGATATTCTATTTATTTTTGGCTTTTCTGTTGCTAGCTCCTCTATGGTTTTTTCTATTTCTTCATCTTGATTATCTTTTTTATAAGCTTCTAACATTTTAGCTATTATCCTTGATGATGAAATTGCTCCAAACCCAACAGCAGAGTACATATCATCTAATATATTAAACTTATATCTATTTAGTGCAACTTGAACATACTCATTTTTAAATAGTTTCGTATAATTCATTCCTATTCTTTTTATTTCTTTTTCAATAAGCTCTTTTCCTTTTACTATGTTTTCTTCTCTTTCATTCTTCTTAAACCATTGTTGTATTTTGTTTTTAGCTGAAGAGCTTTTTACAAATTTTAGCCAATCTCTGCTAGGTCCCTTTGCTTGGTCAGATATTATAATTTCGACAATATCACCATTATTCAACTTAGTTACTATTGGCATCATCTTACTATTAATTTTACATCCAGTCATATGATGACCAATTTCAGCATGTACACTATATGCAAAATCAATTGGTGTTGCTCCTCGTGGTAATACTTTTATTTCTCCTCTTGGCGTAAATACATAAACTTCATCTTCAAAAAGCTCTGTTTTTAATGTATTTAAAAACTCATCTGGGTCTTGCATATCTTTTTGCCACTCTAATGTTTCTCTTATCCATGCAAGTTTATCATCTTCTACTTTAACATTTGCTTTTTTACCTTTTGCAAAACTTGTTTCCTTATATGCCCAGTGCGCAGCAATACCAAATTCAGCTATACGGTGCATATCCCATGTACGAATTTGTACCTCAAAAGGTGTTCCTTTTGGTCCAATAAGTGTTGTATGTAATGATTGGTATAAGTTTGGTTTTGGCACAGCTATATAATCTTTAAATCTTTTTGGTACTGGTTTATATTTTGAATGTATTAAACCTAATGCTAAGTAACATTCTTGTTCAGTATCTACGAATACTCTAAGGGCTAATATATCATATATATCATCAAATTTTTTACCCTTACATAGTTTATTATATATACTATAAATACTTTTACTACGACCTTTCATTTCATGAGGAATGTTATGCTCAGTAAGTAAATCAGATACTTCATTCATCATTTTACTTACCGCTGCATCACGTTCAGTCTTTTTTAAGTTTAGTTTTTCTACTATATCAAAATATGCTTCTGGTTTTAGATAACGAAGCGATAGATCTTCAAGCTCACTTTTAATTTTATAGATACCAAGTCTATGGGCTACTGGAGTTAATATTTCTAATGTTTCTTTGGCCTTTCTTTTCTGTTTTTCTTCGGATAATACATCTATAGTACGCATATTATGTAGACGATCCGCTAATTTTATTATTATTACTCTTGGGTCTTCGGATAGTCCTACGAGAATTTTTCTTTGATAAGCTGCTGAAGCTTCGTAATCTGATGAAAAGTTTAGTCTGTTTATTTTGGTAACACCATTTACAAGTAAAGCTACTTCTTTACCGAAAAGGCCTTCTATTTCTTCATATGTAGCATCAGAATCTTCGATTGTATCATGAAGAAGAGCCGCTGCCATACATGGTGCATCAGCAGATATTTCGGTCAATATTAATGCAACATTAAGGGGATGCAATATATAGTCATCTCCAGATATTCTTTTTTGACCAAAATGTTTTTTCTCGGCATATTCATATGCAGACCTAACTAATTTTATATCTTCTTCGTTATTATTGTACTCTTTAAACTTATCAATAAGTTCATCAATGGTAATATATTTTGTCTTAGTACTCATTATTTCACCTTCTTATTTAACTATTATAAGAGGAAAAATACTTTCCTCTTATAATTAACAATTAACACCTTTAACTTTTAATTCTTCTACTTCATCTAGTTTCTTTTTTTCTTTTTTTGGTTTAGTTATTCTTCTAGACTCTAGTATTAACCATAATTGGTTAGATACATATATTGAAGAGAAAACACCCGCTATAAATCCTACTAATAAAGCTAAATTGAAGTTTAATATTTCACTTGCTCCAAAAATTATTAAACAAATTATTGGAATTATGGTTGTTATAGTAGTCATGATTGATCTAAAGAAAGTTAATCTTACAGAATCGTTTACGATATCTTTTAGTTTTTCTTTATCAATATTTTTTCTGTTTTTATAATTTCTTCTTATCATATCGAATGTTACAATAGTATCATTTATAGAGTATCCTATAATGGTAAGAAGAGCCGCTATAAAGATGGAATCTATTTCTAATTTAAATACTCCAAAGAAAATAGTTGTTATTAATACGTCGTGAAGTAATGCCGCTATACCTGATATAGCATAATTAAATCTAAATCTAATACTTACATATGCTGTTATACCTAGAAAGGCTACTAATACTGCTATGATAGCATTTTTAATTAATTGTTTTTTTACTAGGTCTGATACTACATAGATATCTGCACTAGTATTATATTCTTCTTCTAGTTTTTCAGATAATTCTTTTACTTCATCTTTATTTAGTTTTTCTTTAATTGTTATAGTAGTTGAATCTTTAGTACTATTAATTTTATCGATAGTATATCCTTCTAATGATACTTTATCAGTTGTATTTACTGTTATACTAGTACCTCCAGTAAAATCTACTGCAAAATTAAATCCTTTTATTAGAGAATATGTAAGTCCTCCTACTATGACTATTAAAATTATTGGAAGCATAATTTTTCTTGAATTTACAAAATCTAATTTTTTGAATGGTATTCTTACTTCTTTAGCAGGAATTATTTTCTTTTTAGGTAATCCTATAAATAAATTTATTTTATTATCAAATACTCCACTCTTAGCAAATAATAGTATGACATATTTTTCTAGGTATACTAGGATGGCTATTGTTAAAATAATATTTATTATTAACATTGTTGCGAATCCTTTTACTGAACTTTGTCCTAAAATAAATAGTATTACCGCTACTATAAATGTTGTTATATTAGCATCTAAGATACTTGAAAGGGATTCCTCATTACCTAACTTTACAGCTTTTTCTAATGGAACACCAATTTTTAATTGATCCTTTATTCTTTCAAAAGTTATAATTGATGCATCTACTGCCATACCAATTCCTAATAACATGGCTGCTATACCTGGTAATGTTAATGTTCCTTGTATTAGATAGAATACTAGGAATGATGCCATTGTATATAGCATAACAGCTACACCTGCTATAAAACCACTGAAATGGTATAAAAGTACAAGTGTTAGTATTACAAAGCATATACCAATAATACCGGCTATTAAAGTTTTGTTTAATGATGCTTCACCATAAGTAGCTTCAACTGTTCTTGAAGATATTTCAGTTAATTTGGTTGGTAGAGATCCTGAATTTATTAATTCCACTAATGATTTGGCTTCTTCTTCAGTGAAATTACCTTGAATTATAACATCTGATGAAAAGGCTTGTGATACTCTAGCTGCACTTAAACATCTTGATGATGATAGTGATCCACATTTCTCTTTTTCTTTGTAATATGAATCAGTATTTTCATCATAGTCTAACCAAATAACGATAATATTATTTGTCATGTCTTTTACACTGTTAGTTACATTATAAAATTTTTCATTATCTTTTATTGATAAACTTACAGCAGGATGTCCATACTGATCAGAAGTTACTTTTGCCGCTCCACCTAGAACATCAGCGGTCATTAGAAGATTATCAGAATAATCACGAAATGATAATACGGCTGTTGAAGATATTACTTCTCTTGCTTCATCTTTATTGGTGATACCCGCTAAGGCTATTCTGATACGATTACCATCTTCAATACTTATTTCTGGTTCATTTACTCCTAAAATATCTACTCTTTTTAAAATGGCTTTATATGTATTATATACCATATCTGAATTTAATTCTTTACCATCTAATGGTTCTATTTGATATAGTACCTCAAAACCTCCTTGAAGATCTAATCCATAATTAGTATGTTTAAATATTGGAATACATAAATATGCTGATATTAATAGTACACCAAATGATAATACTATTCCAGATATACACTTTATTTTTTTGTTTTTGTTTATTATTACTAGTAATAAAGCTATAAAACTTATTACACTTAATATAATTACTGCTATTTTCATAATATCGTCTCCTTCTTTATATTTAGTCTTCCTTTTTATTCTGGCTTTTTATGAATGTATCTACTTTGATAATATCCACGTCAATAATGTCATTTACCATTTCTGATATAGTTAGATTTTGATCATAACGCCACTTATTTAATTTTAGATAGTTCCATATATCTAGCATACTAATATAGTCGTATTTTTCTTTAATCATTCTAAGCTTTACTTTTAAAGCTCCTTTTAGATCGTTAAAGAGTTCTTTTTCACTACTATAATCCATAACTAATCACCATAAGTTAATTATACTATATATTGGAAAAAAAGCAAAGAAAAAATAGCAACTTATGCTATTTTTCATCTTCATTTTTCCTTTTTTCAAATAATAATTCTATATCAATGTTTAAAGCATTGGCAATATTACTAACTGCATCGATTGAAAAGTTTTTCTTACTATTTGGAGCCTCTATTCGTCTGATAAATTCATGTGAATATTCAGTTTTTTCTGCTAATTCGGCTTGTGTCATTTTTTTCTCTTTTCGATAATGTTTAATATTCTTGGCAATTAGTTCATATATATCATAATGTTTTTCACGCTTTTTTTCCAACATGCATCACCTTAATGTTATTTTCTCACAAAATAACAGTTTTTTATGTAAACCATTTGGTTACATTATTAATATTTGTTGCTTATTTATGCTACATTTTGGTAATTACTTTTTATTTTTTTTAATGCCTTACCCTCCCCTCTTGATACCGCTACTTGATTCATTTTGAGAATACCTGCTATTTCTGTTTGTGTTTTATCTTCAAAATATCTTAAATAAATTATTTCTTTATCAGGGCTTGGAAGTTTGTTAATCATATCATATAACATTATATTATCTATATTATAATAATCTTTTTGATCGCCAATTGTATCGGATAATGATAAATCTTTACTATCGGTATATATTATTCTATCTAAACTATCCACTGGTTTCATAGCAAGCATGACTTCATCTATTATTTTTTTATCTATTTCGATAAACATAGCTATTTCTTCATTAGAGGGTTCTTTCATTAATTTTTGACTTAAAATTATCTTTGCTTCGTTTATCTTTTTATATAATTTATAGTAGTCTCTTACTAATTTAATATTTCTACTATTATATACATAAGAATATATTTCACCATATATGTATTTATAGGCATAAGTAGAAAATTTTGTATTTTTATTATCTTGATAATTATTATATGCTTTTATTACTCCTTTAACCCCTTCTTGGTATAAATCTTCTTTATCATAATTTTTAAAATATTTGTTTATTATGGCATAAATAAGACCATTACAAGAGGTAATTATATCTTCATATTTATTCATTAGATCATCCTTTCAAATAGTTTAAAAGCATCATACTCATTATCTATTTTAGGAATATCTTTAAATAGTCTTTTTGATATGTTAAATTTATCACAGATAATTATATTTCCTTTATTATTTTTAAAGTTTTTATATAATTTTTTTAAATATTTTATACTATAACTATCTATTGAATATATATCATCTATGTTAATTACAATGTATTTAAAGTCTTCATCTACTATTCCTTTAACGGTATTTTTGTTTAAATCTCCCTTCACTCTTATAAAAAGTATTCCTCTTCTAAACTCCATACTAGTTTTTAACACTTTTATTCACCTCTATTATAATTTAGCATATCTTTTATTTTTAATATACATATTCGACAAAACTAGACCTTTATTTTTTTCGACATCTTTCACCTCCTAGTAATCCCTCTATATATATAAACACTAAAAAGGTTAAAAAAATGTAACTTTTTGGATTTTATTTAAAATTATTTAAAAAAATAAAAAAAGACTTATATTTTTAAGTCTCCTTTTATTATTTCTTGTAGATTACGAATAAATATTGTAAATATATTAGCTTTATCTATATTTTCTGTTACTGTTGCATCAATATTAGATATTACTTTATTGTTTTCAATAATATCGATGGTACCGATAGTATCTCCTTTTTTTACTGGAGCTATGATAGTAGAAATGTTTGTTTTATATGTTATATTTCTATCTTCATCTGTTTTTTTGCTTAAAATGGTTATTGTTTCTTTAGATGTTATATTTGCTTTTGTTTTTTTACCTAATTCTACTTTTACTGATTTTAGTTTTGTATTATTATCAACTATATTTTTTACTGTATATATATTATATCCATAATCTAGCATTTTTGTTGTATCACTACTTCTCTTTGCCACTGTGGGTTCATTCATTACTACGGTTATTAGACGCATGTTATCTTTTTTAGCGGTGGCTGTTAAGCAATAGCCTGCTCCTTTAGTAAAACCTGTTTTTAAGCCATCGGCTCCAGAATAAAATTTTACTAGTTTATTTGTATTGACTAGCCAGAATGGACTCTTAGTATCTTTTCTTAAATAGTCTTCATAAGTTGAACTAAATTCCAATATTTTTTCATGCTTTATTAATTCTTTGGCTATTAGTGACATATCGTAAGCACTTGAATAGTGATTATCAGTATCAAGTCCAGTAGAATTAACAAAATTAGTATTTTTTAAACCGAGTTCTTTAGCTTTAGTATTCATTTTTTTAACAAAGTTTTCTTCACTTCCTGCTATACGCTCGGCCATGGCAACTGTAGCATCATTTCCTGAGGCTATAGTTATTCCTTTTAACATGTCAGTGACGGACATTTTTTCACCAGCTTTTAGGAATATTTGACTTCCACCCATGGATGATGCTTTTTCAGAAGCTGTTATTTGTTCATCCCATTTTAAAGTGCCTTTATCTATTTCTTCCATTATTAGGAGCATACTCATCATTTTTGTCATTGATGCTGGTGGTAATTTTTCATAAGCATTTTTTTGAAATAGTATTTCTCCAGTAGAAGCTTCTATCATAATGGCACTTTTTGCATCAGGAGCTAAGTCTTCTTTTTCTTCTGCATTGACTATAGAAAACAAAAAAAGACAGAATATAAATATTAATATTTTTTTCATATTATCACCTAGTAAAAACTATGCTTTTATTAATATTTTATTCTATCTATTTATTTAATTTCTTTTATTAAACTTTTGATTAAACGTTTTGAGTGTTCTTTTTGACTTCTTTTAAAATCGTTGTACGCATTATCAAATCTTGCAAATGATGCTGCTTCTACTTTTTTTAAGTAATTTTTATATGCTTCTTTGGTATTTTCATCATTAAATTTGCTTAAGTATGCTTTAGCATCTTCTTCACTTACAAATTTGCATTCTTTTTCACAAGTTAAGCCATAATTTGTAATACATGTTTCATGTGGACATTTTACACTTATAACTCTACCTGTTACTTTTTCTCTTATTCCTAATAGTGGTGTATAATTACATATAACTCTGAATTCTTTTAATTCATCGTTACATAGATTAACTTCAAAATAATTTTTTTTCATAATACTTCTCTCCTTGTGCTAATTATTATATGACATTTTATCTTATTTGTCAATATTAGAGATAATATAGGTATTTGTAGGTGTCATAAAATATGGTTTTGAGTAAACTATATTAGATATCACGTAAAGGAGGTATATATATGTATTATTACGGAGGATATTCTGGAGGTTATGGCAATAGTGGATGTGGTTGCGGAAGTAATATGAGCTATGCCTATCCTTCATACGGCTATGGCTATACAGGTGGTTATGGTTATGGTAGCAGTGCCGCTATTATATTAGTATTATTTATATTACTAGTAATTATAATAGGTTCAAGAGTAACTGCATAATATTTAGGGAAAATACTTCCCTTTTTTTTATTTTTATGTTAAAATATCTTCTGGAAGAAAGGAATGATTGTATGCTTAGAACAAAAGATATACTTGATGAAAAAGATCCACGTGTTAGAGCAGAAAATACAGATGTTGAATTTCCTTTAAGCTTAGAATATAAAAATATTATACCAGAAATGTTAAAACATTTAAGATACTCTCAGATTGAAAAATTATCAAAGAAGTATAACTTAAGACCTGGTATGGGGCTTGCTGCTCCACAATTGGGTATTAATAAAAACTTTTTTGTAGTTTGCTATGAAAGAAAAGAAGGAGTATTTGATGATTATGTGCTTATTAATCCTAAGGTTATTTCTTATTCTGAGGAAATGATTTATGCTGGTGAAGGAGAAGGATGTTTAAGCGTTAATCGTGAAGTTGATGGTATTGTACCAAGACATGCTAGAATTACAGTTGAAGGATATGATTTAGAAGGTAATTTAATTAAATATCGTGTTCGTGAGGATTTGGCTATTGCTTTTCAACATGAACTTGATCATTTAAAGGGAATTTTATTTGTAGATTATATTGATCCTAGTGATCCATATAAAAATGCTGATAATATGCGTGAAATATAAAAAACATGTTAATATGACATGTTTTTATTTTAGTATTAATATTAAGATGATTATTACTAATAATAGTAATATAGAACCTATAATTATTAAAATTTTATTATTTAGAAAACCATTTTTATTCATACTATTTAGTAAGTTGATTTTAAACATATCTCTTTCTGCATGGGATTTTGATATCATTACTCCTTTGTATGTTTGTAGTTCTTTCTGATGTCCTTCACTTAATATTTCTTCAGGAGTTATGGTATCTAACATTATTATTTTTTGATTTTCATAAAGAGTATAATGTAATACTACATCTCCATGTACTTGTGAGAACATTCTATCAGTAGGAAGCTTAAATTCATATTTAATTATTCCTTCTTTACTATTTTTGGATACAATCACTCCCTGCATATTACCATCACGTAATTTTGGTACACAATCAAATATTAATTTTTTGTAAGCTAGCATATTATATTTTTTTAAGGCCCTTGTTTTTTTGTTAAATTCATTTTCATTTAAGTATTCTACTACATATGTATGCATTTTATCACCTATATACATTTTACTACATATTTGTTTTTTTTTAAATACTTTTTGATAAAATATTTGAAAAACGAAGAAAAATTAAATCTTCTTCGTTTTGATAAGCATTTTACTTTTACTTTTATTTAGTATTTGCCCAGCTTCTTTAATTCCTATTATTTTTTCATCTGAATTGTCTTGATGTTTCATTTTTTCTTCTTTATATCTTGAATATACCACTACATTTACAGCTGTATTAATGGTTGGATTACTTTTATAATATTCTTTTTCTTCATCATTCATTTTTTCTATGAATGATGTTGATTTTAGGCTATCTACTAAATATGGTTTTACTTTATTATATTTTATTACTTTATTGGCTGCTACGAATATATTGATTACTGGTAATAATAATAATAATTTTTTGTAATTTGTTTTCTTTTTATTTGGTTTTATTTCATTAGTTATGTTTTTAATATTTATTTTATATCCTTTATCTGATACGTCTTTATACATTCTAAAATAATTATATTTTACTATCATTATACTTGCTATACTTGTTACTACATAAGCTCCTAATATTAACATAAGTTTCCTTCCTTTCAGAGCTGCTATTATATCATTACTAGACTTTATTGTCAAATATTATTTGCTATTTATTTAAAGTGCTATTTCCTGTTTTATAGTCTATAGTTATGCCATCTTGAATATTGTAAACAAAGACATTGAATTTTATTCCTTTTCCGTTATCTTCTATTGAGTATGCTTCCATTTCTACTCCTGTTGCTAATAAGTTGTTACCTTCAAATACGGGAGTTACTCGATATAAAACATGATTATTTGTTTCTTTTATATATTTGGCTACTTTATTTTCGAACTCTAACATACCTATTGTATTCATGCTTCTGGTGCAAGTAATTAAATTTTTTTCATTAGCGTTTTCTCCTGTTAGTTGATACCCTATTAAATGGCATCTATTATATAGATATTTACCTTCTACTATATCATACTTTACTGTATGCCAGCCACTAGGCTTTATTCCTCCTATACTACCTCTTTTTTCAGTGGGCATCATACTTTTATCAATATTGGCATAAGCTGTTGTACATCTTCCTAGGTTATCTAATTCACCATATTTTTCAAAAGCAGTTGTATTTTTTTCTTCTTCTTTGAAATATGGTTCATTATCGTTAATTATAACATATGATTTATTACTATATTCTGGTATTTCTTCTAAAGACGATATTGTTGTTTCAGAAGTAGCTGTAGTATTACCTATGATATTGTTTATATCTATATTATAATAT
>OLRO01001368.1_pt1 | contig 13984 bp, 10 predicted proteins | sample 1673131 | NCBI WGS metagenome assembly OLRO01 (sample SAMEA3136757, study PRJEB25190) | human gut metagenome | biome: human gut; feature: human-associated habitat; material: faeces | place: Austria | collected 2013 | reverse complement strand
GACCTTGCCTGCGTTTTTCTTTGCCAGACCGTCATGGATGAGCTTTGCCGCCTCGTCAAGCGAAACCTTGACCTGCTCGCCGCTCTCCATATTCTTGACAGCGACCACGCCCGCGTTAATTTCATCCTCGCCGAGGAAGATAACGAACGGAATGCCCAGCTTGTCGGCGTAGCCGATCTTGTGCTTGAACTTCTTCTGCTCGCTGTACAGCTGGGTGCGGATGCCCGACTCACGCAGAGCGGTAGCGGTCTTGATAGCGGCGCCCATGTCGTCAGTCATCGGCAGGATGAGTACGTCCGCCGGTGCCTTGTTCATCTGGTCGTTCAGGTAGCCCTGCTCACCGAGAACGTAGAACAGACGGGTCAGACCGATGGAGATGCCAACGCCCGGCAGCTGCTTGTCGGTGTAATACTCCGCGAGGTTGTCGTAACGGCCGCCCGAGCAGATGGAACCGATTTCCGGATGGTCGAGCATAGCGGTCTCATAAACGGTGCCGGTGTAGTAGTCCAGACCGCGGGCAATCGTCAGGTCGATCTCGAAGTGGTCAGCCGGAACACCGAACGCCTGCATATAGGTTGCAACCGTTTTCAGCTCCTCTGCGCCGAGGTCGAATACCTCGTTCTTGCCCTTGTAGCTCTCCAGCGCCGCGAGGATACCCTCGGTGCCGCCCGGCGTCTCGATGAACTTCAGCAGCTCGTCAGCCGTAGCAGCTTCCACGCCGAAATCTTCGACCAGAATGGTCTTTACCTTCTCCGCGCCGATCTTCTCCAGCTTGTCGATGGTGCGCATCACGTCGCCGGCCTTCTCGGTCAAACCGAGGATAGCGAAGAAGCCGTTAAGCACCTTGCGGTTGTTGATGCGGATCTTGAAGCGCTGAAGACCGAGCGAGGTGAACGTCTTGTAGATGATGCTCGGCACCTCGGCCTCGTTGATGATGTCCAGCTTGCCGTCGCCGATGACGTCGATATCCGCCTGATAGAACTCGCGGAAGCGGCCGCGCTGCGCGCGCTCGCCGCGGTAGACCTTGCCGATCTGGAAGCGGCGGAAGGGGAAAGCAAGCTCGTTGTAGTGCAGGGCGACGTACTTCGCCAGCGGCACGGTCAGGTCAAAGCGCAGGGAGAGGTCGCTGTCGCCCTTGGAGAAGCGGTAAATCTGCTTTTCCGTTTCGCCGCCGCCCTTGGCGAGCAGGATCTCACTGGCCTCGATGATGGGGGTATCGAGCGGGGTGAAGCCATAGCGGGCGTAGGTCTCGGCCAGAACGGCGCGCATTTTGTCCATCTGCACCTGCTTGTCCGGCTGCAGCTCCATGAAGCCGGACAGGGTGCGGGGTTTGATCTTGTCCATGGTGATGATGATTCCTTTCGGGCTTACAATTTCTTTTTCGGGTTGACGATGTCGCGCCAGTCGAGGTCGCCGCGGTTCAGGCCCAGGATGAGCACCTCGGCCGTGGCCACGTTGCTGGCAAACGGGATCTGCCGCTGGTCGCACAGGCGCGCCATGCGGTTGACCTCGTCAAAGTTGCCGCTCTCGGCGTCGCAGAAAAACAGCACGAGGTCGATCTCGTTGTAGGCTACGCGCGCAGAGATCTGCTCTTCGCCGCCCTGCATACCCGCATGGCACCCCTGCGAAGAGTGCAGGTAGGTGCGGATCTTCAGACCGGTGGCCTCGGAGATGAGCCGCCCGGTCGTAAACGTCGAGCTCAGGTCGTGCTTGGCCAAAATGCCGCAGTATGCGATGCAGAACTGCACCATCAGTTCCTTTTTTTCATCATGAGCTATAAGGGCTATATTCATATATATTTCCTCCAGACATTTATTTCATTTCAAATCAATTTCAAAACTATAACTAAAAAAGCCGCACACATTACCCCTTGAAGGCAAGCGGAACATGCTTTCCCTCAAGTCTTTGTGCAAGACAGTCAAAAACAGACGCCGCCGCGCTCCAGTTAAGTCCGGCAACACCGCGCTGAACAATCACAGAAATACGGATATCAAACGGCACAAGAGCAATAAGTTGTGTCTGTGTTGCGTCAATGACGCTGTCGAGGTCTTCATAAAAACCGAGCTGTGTAAAAAGCTTGCGGTCAAAGCGGTTGATGACAAGTCGTATGTTTTTCTTTCCCATTGACTCAAGCTTTCTTCTCACCTTAACCGCACCGCGCACACCCGTCGGCTCCGCATTGGTAACAATCAAGGCTCTGTCGGCAGGCGCTGCCGCAGTTTCAAAGCCTGAGCCGATTCCCGCAGGGGAATCAATAAGAACAAAATCAAAGCTGTCTTTAACAGAATCGACAAGCTGGGTAAACACCGAGGGACTGAGTTCGTTTTCGGTGTCAAAGGGAGCCGCCATAAGGTACAGGTTCTCGTTATTTTTACTTTTGTAAATTGCCTCACCAAATGTACAGTTACCGCAAACGGCATCCGACGCATCAAAAATTATGTCCTGCTCCATATCGAGCATAATGTCAAGACCGCGCATACCGCAGTCACAATCAATAAGCAAGACTCTTTTGCCCTGCTTTACAAGAGCAACGGAAAGACAGATACACACAGTTGACTTGCCTGTGCCGCCTTTTCCCGACGCTACAACTATAACATTATCCATAATAAATTCTACCTCTGCTATATTCTATCACAAAATCCGTCAAAGAGCAATAAACGAACAGTAATTTTATCAGCCAAAATTTTTGTTGATATTTTAGTGATAGTTAATAAAATTATTCTTCATTTTTAACGGTTTGCACAATAATTTCATTGATTTTTAATGCTAAAAGCAAAAATAAGTTTTTTATTGTTTAGGCACTCAGCCATATTATGCGGTCAAAAATTCTTGGTTTTGTTTTAACACAGTGTATTTACAACCGTAAATTCAACTTTTATTTAAAATATGCGTCCAGTAAATCCTTTGCAACCTGCATTGAATATCTGCCCTTTGCACCGTGTTCGATTACAACGGCGATTGCAACCTCGGGCTTTTCATACGGAGCATAGCAAATGAAGGTTGTATGGTCTGAGCCCGAGTTTTCAGCCGTACCTGTTTTTGCGGCAACCTTAACTTTATAATCACCGAACATATAATTTGCCGTGCCGTTTTCGTCCTGAGTAACGCCGAGCATTGCTTTGCGGACAATGTCGAGATTCTTCTTTGAAATTCCGCATTCACCGTAGCTTTCAACCTCTGTCGATTTTACGGTTTTCGTCCGCTCATAATTTGTAACCTTATCAACAAGGTGCGTTTTGAGCCTCTCGCCGTTGTTGGCGATTGTTGCAACATAGGTTGCAAGCTGAACGGGAGTAAATGCGTTGTCGGACTGACCGATTGCGGCTGAAACCGTGTTGCCGATCTGCCAATCTGTGCTGTCTCTGCCTGCAAGAGTTCCCTTTGATTCCTCAATTTCAACACCCGTGTATTCACCGAGCCCGAGCTTCTGCGCATACAGATACATCGGTTCAATTCCGAGCCTTCTGCCCGTGTCGGCAAAAAAGTAGTTGCACGATTGTTCAATTGCGCCCGTAACATCAAGACTGCCGTGATAGTGCATACACCTTACCACATTGGTAGGGTAAAAATCATAGTCCTGTTTGCAGTAGATTTTCGTTTTATCGGTTATGATTTTTTCCTCAAGAGCCGCACCCGCAACACACGGCTTGAACACCGAACCGCAGGCAAATGTTCCGACTGTTGCACGGTTGTACATCGGTGAATTTTTGTTTTCGGAAAGATTGACATAGTACGAACCGTATTCGCTGTACCTGTTCAAATCGTATGTAGGATAGCTTGCCGCCGCAAGTACCGAAAAATCCTTGACCGACAACATTACAACTGCACCTGTTTCACAGTCCTCACCGTTATTTTTCTGTCCCGATTCCTTACCTGCCTGTTTTGCCGCTTTGACATTTTCTTCAAGCGACTTTGCGGCGGTTTTCTGCAATTTTGAATCAATTGTAAGGTAGACCGTGTTACCGGGTTTTGCGCTCTCGGTTTCAATGCTTTCAACAAGAGTTCCGTCGGCATTTCGCTGAATAACCCTTGTTCCGCCCTTGCCCTTGAGGTCATCCTCACAGGCAAGTTCAATTCCGAATTTGCCTATCTTATCATTATAGGAATAGTCCTTGCCATCTTTTTTCAGCTCATTGTATTCATCTTCCGACAACGAACCGAGTGCGCCGAGGATGTGCGGTGCAAGGTCGGGATCCGAAGCACCTCGTGTGAGGTAGGTCTGAATTTCAACACCGCTCACACCCTGAGTATTTTCGCTGACGGCATTCATGGCACTTCGGCTGATATTTTCGGCAAAAACATACGGATTTGAATTTGAATAATTTTCAAGTTCCATATTGTAATGAATTGAAACGAGCGTTGTTTTTTGACTTAGACTTAACCTGTCGGAAATTTTGTAGCGTTTTAAAAGTGCGTCAAAGCAATCATCGGCACTTGTGTTCCTGTCCATATCAAGAAAATCCGATGACAGAAGTTTTTCCGCATCTTCTTCACGGCTTGTTTTATAAACGCAACTGCCGTCCGAGCCGACCGAAATCGGCAATGAATCTGTTCTTGCATCTCCTGTTTTTGTGAGAATATCAGCAAGTTCAAGTAAAATTCCGTCAAGCCTGTCCTCCTCAATATAAAGCTTGTTAAGGACTATTTTATACTTTGTGGTGTTTACAACAAGACCTACACCGTTGCGGTCAACGATTTCGCCCCTTGTTGCGTCGGTTTTCTCGGTATATCCCGTTGATTTTGCGGCAAGGCTCTTGTAGTTTTTTCCCTGCACAAGCTGCCAATCGACAAGCCTGATTGCAAAACCTGCAAAAATTGCGGCTGTTATTATTATGCAGACGGTTGTTCTGCTCTTTTTACTTTTTTTGCCGTTTTTTCTGCTTTTGCCGAAACTCATACCGAACCTCCCTTTCACAAAGATTAAAGATTTTTGTTTAAAAATGCCGTGAGAAAATACAGTGGAATTGTCACGGCGAATGTGTAAAGTATTCTTGAAATGTAGTGCCGTACAAACAACACGCAACCGCTGTCAAGCCCTGCAATCAAGACGAACAGCAGATAATAAATCAACATTACCGTCATCACCGCCGCAAATGAAAACACGATAACGGTAACAAATGACGGCACAAAATATTTGCTGAATACAAAGTTTTCCGCATAACAGACAATCGTAAGTGCAAAGGCAAAATAGCCGATACTGCCGTCAAATGAAATATCCGTCAGCACACCGCACAACGCACCGAAAATTACCGACGGCAAAGTGTTTTCAAAAGAAGCAATGCAGAGTGCAAGTGAAATCAACATAAGCGGTCTGCCGCCGAAAATTTCGGGAATTATAAAACCCGAACCCTGAAAAACATACAGAATTATTAACAGCAGGGAATAGCCGAAAAATCGAAAAAAAGTTCTTGAAACTCTCATCACTTCTTAACCTCGCCCTTGCCGTCAAAGTCGGTAATAATTGCGGCAGAAGTCACGGTGCGGATGTCCTCATACGGCTCAACAACAGCATAGCGTGTTGTATCGTATGAATTGAACTTCAGTTCTTCAACCTTGCCGATTATGAGATTTTTCGGATAAACTCCGCCTGTTCCCGAGGTTACAACAATGTCTCCTACTTTGATTTTGTTGTTCTCTGCAATCTTTGTCAGACAGGTGAGATTATCGTCACAATATTCAGCGTTTCCGCTTATGATTCCGTTGTCGGAAGTCTTTTTGTCAATTGCAGACGCTTTGGTGTCGGGCGAAAGAATTGTTCTTACCCGACAGGTCGAGAGTTCAACATCACTCACCCAGCCGATAAGACCGTTTTCCGTGATTACGGGATCATTTTTTTCCACATTGTCTGTTGAACCCTTGTCAAGAGTGAACGAGTAGAAATCATCGTTTGCATCCCTTCTCAGCACACCTGCCGGAAGAATGTCGTATGACGGATTTTCCTTTTTAAGCTCATAATATTTCCACAGCTTTGCATTTTCTTCCTTGGCGTCAAGGTAGTCAACAAGCTGTTCACGGAGTTCGGCATTTTCCTTTTTAAGCTGTTCGTTTTCTTTTTCAAGTTCTTCCTTTGACTTGTCGGAAGACGCCGCACCTGCGGTCAGCGTTGAAAGTCCTTTTGTAACCGTGTTTACCGCACCCGAAAAAATGTTACTGCCGTTATGAGAGAAAACACTCATCACAGTTAGTATGACGAGTGTAATTATCAGAATTTTTGAGTTTTTATTATGTAAAAAATTTCTCATATCTCATATTTATATTACAAATACGGTCGGGCGGTATTTTTTTAATCTGCCCGACCTTGCTTTGTCAATCTTTTTTATCTGTCGTGCTTGTACTGAACACCGAGCGGTTTGCCGAGTCTTTTGCCTGCACCGTCAACAACACAGTCGAGAGGTCTTTCGGCAATGTGAACGGGCATACCCGTCTGTTGCATAACAAGCATATCAAGTCCCTTGAGCAACGCACCGCCGCCCGTGAGCATAATACCGTGGTCGATTATGTCGGCTGAAAGCTCAGGCGGAGTTTTTTCAAGAGTTGTCCTTATTGCTTCAATAATTGTTGCAAGCGGATCGGCAAGAGCCTCTCTGACCTCGGCTGAGGAAATTGTAATATCCTTGGGAAGTCCGTCAACAAGGTTTCTGCCCTTGACAACAAGGTTTTTTTCTTCCTCACCCGGATATGCGGAGCCGATTTTTATTTTGATGTCTTCGGCAGTTCTTTCACCGATGAGAAGATTATATTTTCTTTTGACATAGGTTGAAATCGCCTCGTCAAACTTATCTCCGGCAACCCTTACGGAACAGGCCGTAACAATGTCACCGAGAGAAATTACGGCAACCTCGCTTGTGCCTCCGCCGATGTCAACAACCATACTTCCGCACGGCTCGTCAACGGGCATACCTGCACCGATTGCGGCAGCCATTGGCTCTTCGATAAGGACAACGGGAGGCTTTGCACCTGCCTGATATGCGGCGTCCTCAACAGCCTTTCTTTCAACCTCGGTAACACCCGAAGGCATACAGATTATAACCCTCGGCTTGCTGAAAATTCCGGGCTTTACCGCCTTTTTGATAAAGTGCTGAAGCATTTTTGCGGTTATTTTAAAATCGGCAATAACACCGTCCTTGAGCGGACGAACCGCAACTATGGAACCGGGAGTTCTGCCAATCATTTCTTTTGCCTGTGAGCCGACTGCAAGAACCTCGTCGGTACGCATATCAACTGCGACAACGCTCGGTTCACGCAAAATTATTCCCTTTCCTTTAAGACAAACAAGAGTGTTTGCAGTTCCGAGGTCAATTCCTATATCCTTTGAAAATGAAAACATCCCACAGCCTCCTTCTATGCTGTAATACCCAAATGTATTTTACTTAGACAGTATATACTTATCATATATCTTTTCGCAATTAAGAGCAATGATAAATTGTCGAAATTTTTTTATTTTTTGCCTGTTGAGCCAAAACCGCCCTCACCGCGCTCTGTGTCGCCAAGTTCTGTAACCTCTTCAACATCACACGGAACAACGGGAGCGATAACCATCTGACAGATTCTCTCAAACGGCTCAATCTCATAAGGCTTGTCCGAAACATTGCAAAGACCTGCGCAGATTTCTCCACGGTAGTCGCTGTCAACAACACCCACACCGTTTGAAAGGCAGATGCCGTGCTTGATTCCAAGACCGCTTCTTGCATAGAGAAATGCGGCAACGCTGTTGTCGGGAAGTTCAATTGCTATGCCTGTCGGCACAAGCACAAGCTGACCCGGATTGATTGTGATTTTTTCGTCAATGCAGGCATATAAATCCATACCCGCAGAGCCGTTTGTGGCTCTTTTGGGGATTTTTGCATTGTCTTTTACTTTTTTTATTTTGATTGTCATAGTTACCATCCTTCATTTCCTGCATTTTTTTGCAGGAATTATTCATTTGTAATTTTATTTTTCTATTATAAAATTATTTCACGGAAAATAAGATTTTTTTATTTTCGGGAAAGGAAAATTCAGCTTTTCAACAAAACAATAATGATTATTTTAACATTTTCAACATCTTAATTAACACCCCTGCGATATAATCCGTATGTTAATTTCTCTTTCAACATTGAAATAAGGCTTGATTCGTTAAGACTTTCCACGGTTTCCACATAGTTTTCAACACTAAATCTTAAAATGTTGAAAGATGTTAAAAGTGTTAAATTTTGTTTATCAGGAACGAAAAGCAAGTCACAATTCAGAACCTCGGTACAGTTTCCGTCACATTTCAGTAAAAATTGTTTGCCTATTCTGTCTTTCATTTTTGACTGATTTTTGCAGGATTTACATTCTATGCCTGCGCCCCTGACAGGGCAGCTTCTGCAAAGCATAAGAGGGAGATAGCCGTAGCTGATAATTCCCCTCGGGATGTTGCCTCCGAGTGCGTTAATACGTTTAAAATCGAGTTCAAAACTGAGTTCTGCATCCTTGATTCCGTATTCCTCCGCCCACAAAAGGTCAAGGGTATTTACAAAATTCATTCCGAACCCCGAATGAAGTGTGAACCCAAGATTTTTGGCAATGTATAATGCTCCAAGATTGTTGCAAAGCACATCGGATATGCCGATTCCTTTCATCTCGGAAAGCTTTTTTGCAATCGTATCTTCCCGTCCGAACATTCCTCTCGGAATTTCAACACCGATGTTAAAGCCCTCGTTTTTGAGCCTTACAAGCTCCCTTTTGTCAGCAAAAAGCGGAACAAAAACAAGCTCGCATTTCTTAAAAGCATCAGAAAGCTTTGTCTGAAGCACCCTTGCACGAGTGGATTTTTCCACAGGCGGTGTGAATTTAGGAAAAGTTATTTCGTAATCACGGTTGATTTTGTAGTTGTGAACAACACTTCTCGCCGTGTCGAGTTCATTAAGAACATCTCTTCGCAAGGAATTGAGAACCGACAGCGGAATTGAAATGTTATCATCAATATTTATGTTCACATCGGTGGGATTATATGCCGTTGAGCCTGTTTTTTTAAGCTGTTTTTCGCATTTTTCTTTGTCAAGAGGTCTGTTGATTGCTTTTTCGGTTACGGTATCTGAAATCTTTTTAACGGTGTGAACTCCGTCAGAAGCGACTAAAACGGGATTTTCGCCGAGTTTTGCCGTAAAATCAAAGGTTATTTCAACATTTCCGATTTCGTCCTTGTAGGAAGAACGGATTGCCGAAAACAGCTTTTCATCGGCAGAAACAACATCCGATTTTGTTCTTGTGCCGAACATATGACTTCCCGTTTTGCCGATGTAATAAGCGTCTGTAAAGCCTGTTCGTGAAAAAACTCCTCTGAGCATTTCCTGAGTTTTGTCGCTGATAAAGCCGAAATCACGCTGTTCAACACACGCCCTTACTGCGGCTGAAACATACTCGGGGCGTTTCATTCTGCCCTCAATTTTAGCCGAGGCAACTCCCATATTTTGAAGCTCGCCGAGGTAATTTACAATGCTGTTGTCTTTAAGACTTAAAGCGTGACCGCCCTTTTGATTGTTTACGGAAAACGGCAGTCGGCACGGCTGTGCGCAGGCGCCGCGGTTTCCGCTTCTTGAGCCTATCATTGCGCTGAGGTAGCATTGTCCCGAAACGCACATACACAATGCACCGTGAACAAAAACTTCGAGTTCAACCGGAATTTCACAGCATTTTTCAATCTCTTTTTTACTCATTTCACGGGCAAGAACAACACGCTTGAAGCCCATTTCATAAAGTGCCTTTACACCGGATGCGGTGTGAATGCTCATCTGGGTTGACGCATGAAGTGCAAGGTCGGGAACAAGCCTGTGTGCAAGCCTTGCTACGCCCATATTCTGAACAATGAGTGCGTCAACATCAGCCTCTGCGGCTGAAATTATGGCTTTTTTCAGCTTTTCAAGCTCGTCGTCAAACACAATCGTGTTGATTGTGACATACACCTTTACACCGTGAATGTGACAGTATGCCGTTGCTTTCTTTAGTTCTTCATCATCAAAATTTTTCGCTGATGAGCGGGCGGAAAATGACTTTTCACCGAGATAAACCGCATCCGCTCCGCTCCTTACGGCGGCAATAACGCTGTCAAAGCTGCCTGCCGGAGCAAGTATTTCTATCTTTTTCATTTCTTATCTTCATCAAACAGAGAGAACTGCGTCATGGGAACATAACCGAGAAGCTCATCGTTACGCAATTCCTGTTCTGTTTTTTTAGCCTCGTTTGACAGAACATTTACAGGTATATCATCTGACTGCTCTGTTATGTTATTTTTAGCGCTTGAAATCTTTTTTTCCTTTGGAACTGAATTCTTTTCAGGCTCAGATTTTTTCGACTCGGCTTTTTCTTCGCCTTTCTCAACACTTCCGAGCTTTTCTTTAAGCTGAGAAACCTCATGTCTGAGAACCGCAATTCTCTTTTCAAGTTCTCTGTTATTCATAGTAAGTCTTGTATTATCATTCATCGACTCGGTAAGCTTATCCCTGTATTCCTTGCAAAGTCTGTTGAGTTCATTTGTCTGCTGAATAATTTTGTCAGCCTTTTCAACATAGTCCTTGTTCTTCTTAACAGCCTTGTTGCGGTCGTCACAAAAGTTAAGTGCCGCAAGAATTGCACAGTCGCGGGTATCAAGCTGTTTTGTGCTTTGCGCAACCTTTCTGATGTGGGATACAACCTCATTTGCAACCTTATGAACATACTTTTCATCATCTGTTGTTATAAGCGAATAGTTTCTGCCCTCAATCTGAACGCTTATCTTCTTTTTTTCCATAGGAATACATCTCCCTTAAATAGCTTTTTCGTATTCAATCGACTTTTTTACACAAGTAATCATCATATATTATAATATAAAACAAAAGATAATAAAAGAGCAAAGAGAAGATTGTTTGAATATTTTTTTAATTGCACGGCTTTTAGCGATTTTATTCCAATTTCGACCTATTTTGGTTGAATTATTTATTCTTTTGTGATAAAATGAAAATCGCGTCATTTTGGCGGATTTGTCTTAATTTCCGAATAACAGGGCATAACCGCCAAAACAAAATCTATATTTCGGAATATATTATTATGGGAAGTGATTATATGCCCGTACCGTTTGATTCACGAAAAATTTACTACCGTTCACCGTTTGGTGCGGTTGAACAGGGTACCGAGATTCATTTCAGAATTCTTCTGCCAAAGACAGAGCATACACAAAAAGCACAGCTGTGCGTAAAATACGATTACGATTACAACTGGGAATTTACCGAGCTTATCTGGTGCGGTAAATTTGACGAGGATACAGAAATTTGGGAGTGTGACTTTACTCCCGAGAAAATCGGTCTTTACTGGTACAATTTCAAGCTCACCGGCATTGATAAAACAAGATATGTTATTCCGTCCGATCCGTACAAGGTCAGCACAATTGAAGACTATATGGGCAGAAGCTGGCAGATTACCTGCTACAAAAAAGGCTTTAAAACTCCCGACTGGCTTGTCGGCGGAGTTATGTTTCAGATTTTTCCCGACCGTTTTTATTTCAGCGGTGAAGAAAAGAATATAAAGCGTACCGACTTCAAACGCAACAAGGATTGGTATGCTCTCCCCGAATGGAAACCCGATGAAAACGGAATGATTAAGAACAATGATTTCTTTATGGGCGACCTCAAGGGAATTACGATGAAGCTTGATTACCTTGAAAGCCTCGGTGTAAGCTGTATTTACCTCAATCCTATCAGCGAGGCATACTCAAACCACCGCTATGATACGGGCGACTATTCAAAGGTTGATTCAATTCTCGGAACAGAGGAAGATTTTAAGCACCTTTGCGCAGAGGCTAAAAAGAGGGGAATACACATCATAAATGACGGTGTATTTTCTCATACCGGAAGCGACAGCGTTTACTTCAACCGTTCGGGCAGATACGGCAAGGGCGGTGCGTATAACGACAAAAATTCGCCGTATTTCAGCTGGTACAAATTCAACGAATGGCCGAACAATTACCAAAGCTGGTGGGGTTTTGACACTTTACCCGAGGTTATTGAGGAAACTCCGTCATTCAACGAATATATCAACGGCAAAGACGGCATAGTCAGAAAATGGATGAAATGCGGCAACTCGGGTTGGCGGCTTGATGTTGCAGATGAACTTCCCGATGTGTTCATTGAAAATCTTCGCAAATCCGTTAAGGACGAAAATCCGGACGCATTTCTCGTCGGTGAAGTGTGGGAGGATGCAAGCAACAAGGAAAGCTACGGCGCAAGAAGAAAGTTCTTGCTCGGCGAACAGTTTGACTCCGTTATGAACTATGTGTTCAGAGATGCAATTCTTAACTTCTGCAAAGGTCAGCACGGCAAATACACAATGGATCAGATTATGAGCGTAATCGAAAACTATCCCCGTCCTGTTCTCAGAGTGCTGATGAATTCACTTTCGACTCACGATACCGAAAGAGCAATCACAGTTATGGCAGGCGAACCGCTTGACGGCAAGGACAGAGAATGGCAGGCTGACACTAAGCTTGATGACGAGCATAAAAAACTCGGTGTAAAGCTGCTCAAGGTTGCAAGTGCAATGCAGTTTACTCTCCCGGGATTTCCGTGTATTTATTACGGTGATGAGGCAGGAATGGAAGGATACCGTGACCCGTTCAACCGCTGCTGTTATCCGTGGGGCAAGGAAAACAAGGAACTCATTGAATGGCACAAAAAGCTTGCAAATGTAAGAAAAAGCTGTTCGGCATTGTGGGACGGCGATTTTATAAATGTTCTTTCGGAGGAAAGAAGAATTTCATACATCCGCCATGACAAAGATTCCGCTGTTTTCTGCACATTCAATCTCTATGATTATGAAGTCGAGGCAAAAATGCCGCCCGGATATGCAGACGGCAAACCTGTTTTCGGCTCAAAACTTGAGAACGGTATACTCACAATTCCGCCCATGTCGGCAGAATTTGTAGTTCTTGAACTCGGTATATGATATATGTAATGTAAAACAGAATAAAGTATAATTACAAGCGACAGAAATTAAACTGTCGCTTGTTTTGTTGCGGTATTTATATGTTTGTTATATTTGATTTACCGACTTACTAATCTTCCGTTATCGGCGGAATAAAGCATTCTATCGCACTGCGAAGCTTGGGATGACGAATGACAAAATGGATTGCAGGCGTTTTTCCTTTGGACACCATCACCCATTGTCCCTCGTGAATTATAATTTTCAGATTATGAAATGCGTGCGCCGTACTGCACTTTAATGTGTAATTCGGGTTCTGCTCTGCAAAAGCCATTGATTCTTTCAAATGGGCAGTATATTCCTCTTCGTTATACGGAATATCCTCTTCACAAAATATACCCGAAAGTTCCAGCATGGGAGGACTTTTCGTAAAATTTTCCTGTACAAAATCAGGTATCTCATCTTCAATTCTTTCATTTTCAAGAATTATTTTAATTCTCTGTCTTTGTGTTTTTGCGTACTCTTTTATCTTTTCTTTTAACTCTGCATCAATATTGTTCCGTGTAAGAATACGGTTGAGAAGTTCATCGCTTATTGTGTACAACGGCAAAGAGGACAGAATACTGCGGCGTTTGCCTGCTGTTTTTATATCGGCAAGAAGAAAGGCATTCAACTCATTTTTTCGTTCACTGCGGTAAATTTCCATTAAAGGATAGGCATTTTTCAGCATTTCCTCGGCTCTTTTTCGGTAATATTCCACCTCACGCTTTATCTTTGTCAGATAGTATTTACCGTCGGAATGGTATCCGGCAACAGCTTCGCCCGAAAGTGCGGCAATTCCCGACACCTTCAAAAAATGCAGAAAGACATCATTCGGAGCATTCTTGAAATAGTAGGGAGAAATCTGCCCTGTCATATACATCGGTATCCAGCTTTCAAGACCAAGCATCATCTCATCAAAAGAACGGTCAAGATTATGTATTTGATGAAGATGCAGTCCTTTTTTTAGCATCATCGCCATACCGAACATCCATTTTTTTGGGAACTCCGGATCCTTTGCCATTTCTTTCAT
>OLRO01001353.1_pt1 | contig 14099 bp, 12 predicted proteins | sample 1673131 | NCBI WGS metagenome assembly OLRO01 (sample SAMEA3136757, study PRJEB25190) | human gut metagenome | biome: human gut; feature: human-associated habitat; material: faeces | place: Austria | collected 2013 | reverse complement strand
TTTATCGCCGCCGGGGAGGTCACGCTGGACGCCGTTGCTTCCCGCTGCGCCGACCCCGCCATCGCCGACGACCTGAAGTACGTCCTCGCCACGGCCAACGCCATTGCGGGCGGCCGCTTCTCGGTGGCCTACTGCCCCAGCCTCGTGCGCGGTCAGGGCTACTATACCGGCATGGTGTTTGAGATCACCTGCCCGCAGTTCAGCGGCGCAGTCGCAGGCGGCGGCCGTTACGACAACATGGTAGGCAAGTTCCTCGGCACGCAGGTGCCCGCCGTCGGTTTCTCCATCGGCTTCGAGCGCGTCTGCGGCATCCTGCTGGAGCAGGGCTACCAGATCCCCGGTGCCAAGCAGAAGATCGCGCTGCTCTACGGCAAGGAGGCCGACTTCCCCGCCGTCCTCGCCAAGGCCGCTTCCCTCCGCGACCGCTACAACGTCACCATCCTGCCGCAGGGCAAGAAGCTCGGCAAGCAGCTGGGCCAGCTGGAAGCCGCCGGTTTCGCCGGTGCTGCCTTCATGGACAAGGACGAAGTGAAGCTCTTCGCACAGCAGTAAAATTTTATAAAACAACTTCCGTTTTCATTAATTTATGCAAAACGAAAAGGTTTGAAATCTATTTACATTTTTTACCAAAATGCAATTTACAAACTTCAAACCTTCATTTTAAATTCAGCAAATTATAAATTCACAAACAAATACAAGTAAGCAACAGATTACCGATACCTTAAACAGTCCTGCATCAAACCAAGCCGCCACAAGACCTGCCGCAAAGGCTATTGCTCCCGCTATCGGACTTTGCGTAGCATTGATAATTGCGGGAAAAGTCATAACCGAAAGCGTTACATACGGCACATAGTAGAGAAATGATTTTACAAATTGATTTGTGAATTGTTTTTTTACAACGGTCAGAGGCAACACTCTGATTAAAAATGTAACACCTGCCATTATAAATATGTAGATATAAGGATTATGCGACATTTTCACTGCCCTCCTCATCTTTTACAGGGAACAGCAAAGCTGCAGCTGCGGATATAATAACAGTTAAAATTATTGTTCTTGTACCCTCTGAAATCTCGCTTATCACAGGCAGATAAGCAAATGCAAGGCTTGCAATAAAGCTGAAAATAACTATTCCCATAAGAGGTTTATTGCTCTTTGTCGGCGGCACGATAATCGCAAGAAACATTCCGAACAGCGCTACGCTTAACGCACTTACAACTCTAAGCGGCAAAACATTACCCGCTATTGTACCGAGCGCCGTACCTACCGCCCAACAAGGTCCCGCAAAGATTATTGCTCCGTATGTATAATACGGATTTACACTGCCTTTTCTTGATATTGTAATTCCGAAAAATTCATCGGTTATAAAAAAGCCGAGCAACAATCTGTGAATCAGTGAAGTGCCGCTTTTTATTCTCTGACTTAGCGCACAACTCATCAGCAAATATCGTGCATTTGCAATAAGCGTTACTACCGCCATTTCAAAATATGTTGCATCCGCAGCAATAACCGTAAAACCCGAATATTCACCCGCAGACGCATTACATAACAAACTTGCAAGAAAACTTTGAAAAAAGTTAAGTCCTGCATTTTTTGCCGCAATACCTAACGAAAACGACACCGCAAGATAACCGAGTCCAATAGGAACACCGTCACGCAATCCCTCAGCTATAACCTTTCGGTTAGATTTTATTATATTTTTCCTACCCATTTTTTTACTCCGTAACTTTTAATACAAAAACAATCTGTCACATAAAAGACTGTTTTTACTTTTGTTATAATAAACAGCACTGATTATTATAACATATACAAGAATTAAATTAAACTGTAATTTATTAAAATTTATAAAATTGTAAAAAAATACTTGATTTTATTTTGAGTGTAGTATATAATGTATTCAGTTAGTTAAAACTAACCAATTGAATAAATCATGTGGACTTCCCTTGCGGGTACCGAAAGCCTTTACTCGGGAGGATGTGCTTACCTCCCGACAGGGTGTTTCAAAATCAGTTGAAAGTATTAATACAGTAATTAACGATACAGCAGTCGGTACGGACGCTTTCAATGTTAAAAAAGACTGATTAATAAGACAGTTTGTTTTCATAAATATTTTCTCTAATGTTACAAGGCAGAGTCGTTTTTTCGACTCTGTTTTGTTTTTGCTGAAAACTCAGAATAACAAAATATTGACAATTTGCAAATTTTCATCAAAACGGTTGTGTTCTTAAAATAGTCAATAATAATCGGATAATGTGAAATACTTATTATTTGATTATAAAATTATGCTGTAATAAAATAGGACAAAATCAATACTGTGCATTGTGTAAAGTTTTTTCAAAACAAAAGCGTCTTTATTTCGTCATTCCTATACATTTACATTCACAAATCGCTGTGCTATAATCAAGTGCAGAAGTACCGCACCGCTTGGCGATGCGGTACTTCTCAGGGTTTCAGTTATTAGACTGAAACCCTGAGAAGCTATCGCTCCTTTGCACAGATTGCAATCTATCGCACACTCTGCTCCTTGCAAGCAAAGCAGAGTGTTGCTCTGATTTAAATCTGTTTGCAGAAATGCCGCATCGTCAGGCAAAGCATAGCGTTGATATGGACTTATACTTAAACGAAAAAGATATTAAAAACATAAAAATTTTTGATAAGAAGTGTGAATGTTATGAATGGTTCAAAATCTGTTAGAAATCTGACTCAGGGAAAAATTTCAAGTCAGATTTTATTTTTTGCAATTCCCGTAATAATCGGCAACCTTTTGCAGGAGCTTTACAATGTTGTCGATACGCTGATTGTCGGTCAGACTCTCGGTGAAATCAAGCTTGCGGCTGTCGGTTCAACGAGTTCGCTCAACTTTTTTGCACTCGGATTTTTCATAGGACTTTCCGCCGGCTGTTCGGTAATCACTTCACAGCATTTCGGTGCAAACGATATGGAACGGGTGAAAAAGAGCGTTGCCGCCCACATAATAATTGGCGTTGTGTCGGCTGTTGTGCTTACTGTTTCGTTTGTACTTCTTGTTAATCCGCTGCTTACAATGCTCGGAACAACCTCGGATACATTCGATTATGCAAGCAGATATCTTACAATAATTTACCTTGGAATCCCCGCCACAATGCTCTACAACCTTACGGCATCACTTCTGCGTTCGGTTGGTGACAGCAAAACTCCGCTTTATCTGTTGCTCTTTTCATCCGTAATGAATGTGGGACTTGACCTGTTATTTATCATAGTGTTCAGGTGGGATGTTTCGGGTGCGGCAATTGCAACGGTAATCTCTCAGCTTGTGTCGGCAGTTCTCTGTTGCGTGTACATTTTTTTCAAGGTGAAAATGCTCTTGCCGAACAGAAACAGCTTTAAAAATTTGACTTTAACTGTACGGGACGAACTAAAAGTCGGTTTCCCGATGGGACTTCAAAACTCAGTAATTTCAATCGGAATGATGGTTTTGCAGTATTTCGTAAATCAGTTCGGTTCATATGCCGTTGCCGCCTACACAATCGGCAACCGTGTTCAGCTCCTCATCCAGAATCCGATGAACTCAATGAGTATGGTTATCGCAACATTTGCAGGTCAGAACGAGGGTGCAGGAAGATATGACAGAATCAAAAAAGGCGTTAATTTCTGCCTGTTAATTTGCATTGTATATTCAATTGTAATAGGTGCGGTTTCAATGATTTTTGCTCAGCCGATAACAGGAATCTTCACAAGCGGAAGCTCACAGCAGACTATTGATTATTCCGTTCAGTTTATCTTCTGGAACTGCCCGTTTGAGTGCTCGCTTGCAATGCTGTTTATATACCGTGGAACAATTCAGGGACTTAAAAACGGCATTGTGCCTATGATTGGTTCGCTTATCGAAGTTGTTATGCGAATTATGACGCCCGTCATTTTCAGTTCTGTAATAGGTTACGCATCAATTTGTGTTGCCGGTCCTGCCGCATGGACAGGAAGTATGCTCCTTATGATTGCGGTTTATTATGTTAAAATAAGAAAACTTTCAAAGACGAAAACTGTTGTGGCAAATTAATCCTTTATGTGGTACAATATTCCCTGTGATTATAATAACGAAAGGGATTTTTATGATTTGCTTTAAAAAAGTCACAAAACAAATTTGTGATTATAAATCTGTAAAAGAATTATACCTTTCCGCATTTCCTGCCGTTGAGAGAGTACCGTTTTGGCTTTTGATGAAAAAATCAAAGAATGACGGTGCAGATTTCTACGCAATTTATGATGAAGAAAAGTGGATTGGACTTATCTATGCAATCACTGACGGCGAAGTTATCTATGTGTACTACTATGCAATTTCCGAAAAGGAGAGGGGACACGGAATCGGAGTTGCCGTGCTTGATGAATTTAAAAATTTGTATAATGGCAAAAGAATTTTTCTTGCAATTGAACAGCTTGAAGAAGAAAATGCCCCCAATCAAAAACAGCGAATGAGTCGTTATAAATTCTATCAGCGTTGCGGATTTTTAAGGTTGAATGCAAAGATTGTTGAGGCGAAAATAACATTTGATGTTATGGCATACGGCGGTGAAGTCAATCCCGAAAGCTATAACAAAATGATGAAAAAATATCTCGGCAAAATTATGTCGCACTTCATTAAAACAGAAATGAAGGGTAGCGGTAAATATTTTGAATAATAAAAACGGGACAGCACGATTTCATATGTGCTGTCCCTGTTTTGTTGTGTAGTTAATTATAGTGTTCCGAATAATGATGTGCCTTGTCAAGCAGCATATCCTTAACCTTCATCAGCCTTGTACGGCTGCTGCGGTCATTTTCTTCAAGTTTCATCGAGATGTATTTGATTGTTTCCTGATATCTCGGAATCATAACATGCTCAAGCGAATTAACACGGCGGCGTGTCTTTTCAATTTCTGCCGACATAAGCTCACAGCTTTTTTCAATTTCAGCGAGCCTTATCAGGTCGGGCAAAAGCTCGTTGAGCGACATAACCGCATCATCAAGTTCAAACGAAGTAAACGCAAAACCGTAGGGAAAAATATCGCCCTCATTGCTTGTTCGTGTGCTTGATGAAAACTGCGGAATATCAACGCTCATAACATTTTTTGAAGAAAGCTCAAGGTCAATTCTCTGCTTCGGTGACATCAATGAGGCGTCCAGAGCTTCTTTTGACATAACCGCACTTGCATTCACAAAGTGGTTGTTGCACTCTGCAAGCTCTCTTTCAATCTTCTCACGAAGCTCCTTGTTTTCTCTTACAAGGTCAAGAAATCGGCGCATCAGTTCGTCACGCTTGTCTTTTAACATTTTATGACCACGGGTTGCGGTTGCAAGCTGTTTTTTCAGCTTTGTCAACTGCATACGGGTGGGATTAACATTCATAACTGCCATTAGCAAACTCCTTCAATGCGATTATTCTTTACCGTAAAACTCGTCAAGCATATCGTCCTTAATTCGTTTAAGTTCACTTCTTGGAAGAATATGCAAAAGCTTCCAGCCGATGTCAAGTGTTTCTTCAATTGAACGGTTTGCGTCATAACCCTGTGAAACATACTCGCGCTCAAATGCCTCGGCAAATTCGGCATACTTTTTATCCATATCGGTAAGAGCCGCCTCGCCGAGAATTACCATAAGCTCTCTTGCGTCTTTGCCTCTTGCATAAGCGGCAAAAAGCTGGTTCATGGTTGCGGCGTGGTCTTTACGGGTTCTGTCGGGACCGATGCCCTTGTCTTTAAGTCTTGAAAGTGACGGAAGAACATCAATCGGAGGAGTAATTCCCTTTCGGTAAAGCTCACGGGATAGGATAATCTGACCCTCTGTGATGTAACCTGTAAGGTCGGGAATCGGGTGAGTCTTGTCATCTTCCGGCATTGTAAGAATCGGAATAAGAGTGATTGAACCCTCTTTGCCTTTAAGTCTGCCGGCTCTTTCATACAATGTTGCAAGGTCTGTGTACATATAACCCGGATAGCCTCGTCTGCCCGGAACTTCTTTTCTTGCGGCAGAAACCTCACGGAGTGCGTCGGCATAGTTTGTGATATCGGTCATAATAACGAGAACATGCATTCCTCTGTCAAATGCAAGATATTCAGCCGCCGTGAGTGCCATTTTAGGAGTTGCAATACGCTCAATGGCAGGGTCGTTTGCAAGATTTACAAACATTACGGTTCTGTCAATAGCGCCTGTTTCCTTGAACGACTGAACAAAGTAGTCGGATTCTTCAAATGTAATACCCATTGCGGCAAATACAACGGCAAACTGCTCGTCCTTGCCTCTTACAGCCGCCTGTCTTGCAATCTGAGCGGCAAGTTGGGCATGGGGCAGACCGGATGCCGAGAAGATAGGCAGCTTCTGTCCTCTTACAAGTGTGTTAAGTCCGTCAATTGCTGAAATACCTGTCTGAATAAATTCCTGCGGATAGTTTCTTGCGGCAGGGTTCATAGGTGTTCCGTTGATGTCAAGTCTTTTTTCGGGAATAAGAGCAGGGCCGCCGTCAATCGGATTTCCAAGACCGTCAAATACTCGTGAAAGCATATCGGGAGATACGGGAAGTTCCATTGAACGACCTAAAAATCTTACCTTTGAATTTGCAAGGTTAATGCCTGCGGCTGATTCAAAAAGCTGAACAAGTGCGTTTGAGCCGTCAACCTCAAGAACCTTGCAACGGCGTGTTTCACCGTTCGGAAGTTCAATTTCGCCGAGCTCGTCATATGTTACTCCCTCAACATCGCTTACCATCATAAGAGGACCTGCAACCTCTCGTATTGTGCGGTATTCCTTTGGCATCAGTCCTCACTCCTTTCAAGTACATCCTTAATTTCCGAATCAAGCAGAGCCTTGATTGACTCAAATTCATCCTGAACCTTATCCTCGGGTTCGTATTTATATCTTCCTATGCGTTCGCGGACAGGAAGATTAACAAGCATTTCAATGTCTGCACCGTTTGCAAGAGCCTCTTTTGCCTTGTCATAGTAGGCAAGAATTGCCCTCATCATAAGCACCTGCTTGCCGAGAGATGTGTATGTGTCTGTCGGGTCAAATGCGTTTTGGTGCAAGTAATCCTCACGGATTGAACGGGAGGTTTCAAGCTTAAGTCTGTCGGGTGCGGAAAGTGCGTCCATACCGACAAGGTTTACAATTTCCTGAAGCTCGCTTTCTTCCTGCAACAGCGACATAAGTCTGCCGCGAAGCTCCATAAAGTCGGGAGCGGCATTCTTTGAAAACCAATCTGCAAGCTGGTCTGTATAAAGCGAATAACTTGTAAGCCAGTTAATTGCAGGAAAGTGCCGTTTGTAAGCAAGGTTTGCGTCAAGTCCCCAGAATACCTTAACGATACGGAGGGTCGCCTGCGATACTGGCTCTGAAATATCACCACCGGGAGGTGATACGGCTCCGATTACGGATAAGGCTCCGGTTCTTCCTTCCGAACCAAGTGTCTTAACCATACCTGCACGCTCATAGAACTGTGCCAGACGGCTTCCTAGATATGCAGGATAACCTTCCTCACCGGGCATCTCCTGTAAACGTCCTGACATTTCTCGAAGTGCTTCTGCCCATCTGGAAGTAGAGTCAGCCATCAGCGCAACGGAATATCCCATATCACGGAAATATTCTGCGATCGTAATACCGGTGTAAATAGAAGCCTCTCTGGCTGCAACCGGCATATCCGATGTATTTGCGATCAAAACGGTTCTCTCCATCAGGGAGTATCCGGTCTTCGGATCCTTCAGTTCAGGGAACTCGTTTAATACATCTGTCATCTCGTTTCCACGTTCACCACATCCGATGTATACAACGATATCGGCTTCTGCCCATTTTGCAAGCTGATGCTGGATAACGGTCTTTCCACTACCGAATGGTCCGGGAACTGCTGCTACACCACCCTTTGCGATCGGGAAGAATGCATCGACAACTCGCTGTCCTGTGATAAGCGGCATAACCGGCGGAATCTTCTCTGCATAAGGACGACCCTTACGAACCGGCCATTTCTGCATCAGTGTCAGTTCCTTATCACCCTTTGTTGTCTCAATCACACATACAGTTTCTTCTACTGTGAAATCTCCGCTCTTGATCTCTTTTACAGTTCCTTCTATACCATATGGAACCATGATCTTCTGAGTTACGACAACTGTCTCCTGTACGGTTCCGATCACATCTCCGGTCTCTACCTTGTCCCCTGCCTTAACACATGGAACAAATGGCCATTTGATGTCTCTCTTTAATGATGGAACTTCAACGCCTCGCTGCAAATTATTTCCACAGATTTTCATGATATCATCCAGAGGTCTCTGGATACCGTCATAGATACTGCTGATCAGTCCGGGTCCAAGTTCTACGGACAGCGGCATTCCGGTTGACTCTACCGGTGCACCCGGTCCAAGTCCTGATGTCTCTTCGTAAACCTGAACAGATGCCTGATCTCCATGCATCTCTATGATCTCGCCGATCAGTCGGCTCTCACTTACTCTGACAACGTCATACATATTCGCGTCACGCATTCCCTCTGCGATAACAAGAGGTCCTGCAACTTTTTTTATCTTACCTGTTGCCACGTTTTCTGGTCACGCTCCTTCCTAGTTTCCACTGAACAGAATGTCCGAACCGACTGCCTGTTCTACGGATTTCTTTACTCCATTTATACCTGCAGATGTATTACCGGAAACTCCTGGGATCAGGATGATCGCCGGAAGCATCTGCGTCTTATATCTCTCTATCTCTTTCTTGATCTGCTCTGCCATGCTCTCTGTTACATAGATAACGGCATATCCACTTTCTGCCAGTCTTCTGAGCTGTGTACTGCCCTGTTCTGCATCGGATACCGGGAAGGTCTCAAGTCCCAGAGTCGCAAAGCCATAGATGCTGTCATATTCACCTAATACTGCAATTCTATACATACATTTCCCTTACCCTTTCCCTGATTGCATCATCCGGCAGATGATTTAACTTTCCGGTCAGGATGATCCTGACTGTCTTGATCTCATTCTGCCTTGCAAGTACATAAGCAACAAGTGGTCCGATCGTAAATGAATTATATTTCTGCGGCCGGATCGCCTCTATGATCCGGTTATCGCACCAGCGTTCAAATGCGGATGAACTGTCTGATAATGCCGCAGCTCCACCGGAATACGGTGTTTCTTCCAGATATTTGATCACATCCGGCATACCGGAAAGTGCTGCCCGCATCAGCCGTTCCACATTGAGCGTCTGACATTCCTCCATCGCACGTCTCATAAAATCCAGTCCTTTTTCTGTCTTTACAGAACGGACTGCGATCTTGATATTTGCAACTGCCACAACTGTCTCTGCATATTCTTTTAATAATGCATCTCCATTCTTCTCCGCTGCCGCAAGCATTGCCCGCATGGCTGCCCGGTCAATGATAACATCACACATCTGACCATCTCCGGTATGCACCAGACACTCATATGCCTCTAATGCGCATTCCCGCATAGATTCCGGTAATGACCGGAAATCTTTATCTTTAATGATCTCGACTAATGCTTCACCCGAAACAGATGCATTGTCATAAAATATATTTGCCTGAACTTCTCCGTCTACAACGGTTTTGATCGCTGCCTTCAAATTATGGAAACTATCCTGGATCAACAATACGTCAAATACTGTCTGATCGGATACCATCTCCTTGACCAGTGTCCATGTTTTTTCCAGTTCCCTGTTCAAAATGGTCTCTGCATCCTGCACTCCGGCTTCTGTATCACCCCAGCCTTTTTCACCTAAGAACTGAAGGCAGTCCGCATATGTTTTCTGGGCAATCAACTGCTCGATCACAGCCTGTGAAAACAGGGACATCTCAAGTGCCCGGATCCTGGCAACAGCATATATATATTTGTCTGCCATTTTTCTACCTCCCTTATGTGAATAACAGGGAATTTAATTTGTCTGCCATTTCTTCTTTCTGCGCATGGAACATGGCAGCTAATGAACAATTCTCCTCGATACCGCCATAGATCAGGATAAATCCTCCGTCTATATCACTGGCTTTATCTGCGAGCGTCAAATCTCCTCCATGTGCTTTTGCTATCTCTGATACCCGTTTTGCAAATCCTGCCGGAAGCCGCTCCATATCTTTGGCTGAGAAGCTGATCTGTCCACTCTTCGGCTGTACTGCATTTCCAATCATACGCTCCATCATATGGAAATATCTGTCAACTTCCATATCAATCATTCCGTTATAGGCTTTACCTATCACTTCATTGATGATCTCCTGCTTTGCCTTTAAGACTGTCTGGCGTTTCTTCAGGTCGGCAGAGGATTTTGCCCTTGCCATTCCGTCCGCTTTTACATGGCTGACCTTTTCAGCCGAACCCGCCTTGATCTTATCTGCTTCCACCTTTGCATCTTCTATAATCTGATCTGCCTTTTTCTGTGCATCTTCAAGGATCATATCGGATTGAGTGTTTGCTTCTTCCAGAATCTGTTCAACGATCTTCTCTAATCCTGTCATACAAATCCTCCTGTACTACTTGTTCAATCATGTTTCAAATCTGTGCCTGTTTTATACCGGTACACCGTTAATTGCAAGAATTGATACGAGCAGAGCAAGGATCGCATATGTCTCTACCATTGCAGGGAAAAGCATTGCTTTACCGAACTGATCCGGCTTCTTTGCTACGATACCAACTGCTGATACAGCGGTTTTGCCCTGATGCATAGCGGATACAAGGCCAACTAATGCGATTGGAAGACATGCTGCAAGGATCAGTAATCCGGTCGCTGTTGAAAGTTCTGCAGGAGCACCATTTAAAATACCGATCTTTGATAAAGCGATGAATCCTACCAGCAGTCCATAGATACCCTGTGTACCGGGCAGCAGCTGCAGAATCAGTACTTTACCGAATTTAGAGGGGTCATCGCTACAGACGCCGGCAGCGGCCTCACCGCACATACCAACCATAATGCCTGCCTCACGGCCACACTTAATAATATTGCGGATGCTTCTTAATACTGCAGGGTTGAAGGTGGAATACAGATAAGATACCTTCTCATTGCCACGGTCAACAGACATGGTGTACTGGGTCAGATCGTTAGTACCGATACTGAAGAAATCCACTTCCTTCGCCAGCTCTGCACTCATCATGACAGCAGCCGGTGTCTCGATCATAATACCCTGCTTCGGTTCTCCGAAAGCCACACCCTGTTCTGTCAGTTCCTGTTTTACCTCCGCCACAATTTCTTTGATCCGGTGGACTTCTTCCACGCTGATGATCATGGGATACATAATGGAGATATTACCAAATGCGCTGGCGCGGAACAGTGCACGGAGCTGTGTCTTGAAGATCTCCGGTCTGGTCAGACAGATACGGATGGCACGGCATCCCATGGCCGGATTTTCCTCCGGCTCCATTTCGAAGTAATCGCACTTCTTGTCTGCACCGATGTCCAGTGTACGGATGATCACAGGCTTTCCCGCCATGGTCTCCGCCACAGTGCGGTAGATCTGAAACTGTTCTTCCTCGGTAGGGAAGGTTTCTCTCTCCAGATATAAAAACTCACTGCGGAACAGGCCGATGCCGCCGGCATCGTTCTGCAATACGGCCGCCAGATCTTTGCTGTTACCTATATTAGCATAGAGCATGATCTTCTTACCGTCAATAGTGATATTTTCACGTCCCTTTAAGGTCTGGAGCAGTTCTTTCTTCTCCTGCTCCTCCTGCTTTAGCTGCTGCATTTTCGACAGAGTATCTTCATCGGGATCCACATAGATGCAGCCGTTTCGTCCGTCCACGATACCAAGTTTTCCGTCTATGGCATCGGTCAGAGGGATATCGGTGCCGATCAGTGCCGGAATGCTCATGGTGCGGGCCAGGATCGCCGTATGGGAATTCACGGATCCATGTACCGTTACAAAGGATAATACCAGATCCTTGTTCAACTGTACCGTCTCGGAGGGTGCCAGGTCGTCTGCCACAATGATCACGGGTTCTTCCGATGCCGCCATGCCTGCCGTTCTGCCACCCAGCACGCTTAATACGCGCTCGGAAATGTCTTTGACATCCGCAGATCTGGCTCTCATGTAGTCATCCTCCATGGAGGCAAACATCTGTGCAAAATTGTCTCCGGTGGAAGCCACCGCATACTCTGCATTCACCTGCTGCATATGAATGATGTTCTCAATGGATTCATTGTAATCATCATCCTCCAGCATCATCTGATGAATCTCGAAAATAGCTGCATTGGCTTCTCCCACTTCTTTCAAGGCTTTCTGGTACAGATTCTGCAGCTGCTCCATGGCGGTTTGTCTGGCCTGTCTGTAACGAGCGATCTCCAGGTCGGGATTCTCGATCTTCACACGCTTTACCTGCTGCTCATCCTTCTTATGAACACTGATCCTGCCAATGGCAATTCCGCCGAATACACTTTTTCCCTGGTAGACTTCCATGACTTTTCTCCTCTCCTGACGATAATATTATGATTACTTAGAGGTTTGCTTTCACAAATTCCGTAACAGCTGCATAAGCTGCTTCCTCATCCTCACCGTCGAAGGTCAGGGTGATCTCGTTGCCGGCCTTAACAGCCAGACCCATGATGCCGAAGATTCTCTTGCAGTCTCCGGTCTTGCCGTCCTTGGTCAGAGTGATGGCACTCTGGAATTCCTTTGTTGCCTTTACCAGTTCTCCTGCTGGGCGAGCATGGATACCTTCGGGATCTGTGATAACATATTTAAATTCTTTCATTTTCTTATCTCCTTTTCTGATTTTTTATATTACGGTAACTATTCAGCACCCACATTCGCAAAACCGCTCTTTCAGAGCTTCCCTTTTGCTCATGTGGTTACTTTTTTCTTCAATACACCCAACAGCAGTGCGGACACTACCGTACCTGCCACCAGTGCCACCAGATACATCACTGCGTTACCTACTACAGGGAATACGAAAATTCCACCGTGAGGTGCCATCAGTGTGCAGTGGAATGCCATGGACAGGGCGCCTGCCAGTGCCGAACCGATGATGCAGGAAGGAAGCACATGCAGAGGATCGGATGCTGCAAAAGGAATCGCACCTTCGGTGATGAACGCCAGGCCCATGATGAAGTTGGTGGGACCTGCGTCTCTCTCTTCCTTGGTGAATTTATTCTTGAATAACAGGGTTGCCAGTGCAATGGCACAGGGAGGAGTCATACCTCCGATCATAACAGCTGCCATGATGTCATAATTGCCTGCAGCGATCGCTGCCGTTCCGAATACATAGACCATCTGACCCCTGGGGAGATCATCCCCGCGCGGGTAACGCACCTGGAAAGCTTCGGCTGCTTTGTGGATATCGGCTGCGGGCTGCCCTCCCTCATCAGCATCGATCAGATCTCGATCTCCCGCATCAGCCACCCGCGGGACCGCTTTGCTGTGGGAGAGAGCATCTACGCCGTGGTAAAGGCGGTGGAGCCGGAGGGTCGGGTGCAGCTTTCTCACAAGGAGCTGCTGGGCACCTGGGCCCAAAACGCCGAGCTGTACCTGCCGGGAGAAACGGTGGCGGGCGTCATCCGCAGTGTGGAGGACTATGGCGTCTTTGTGGAGCTGACCCCCAACCTGGCCGGCCTGGCGGAGCCCTGCGAGGGCGTGCGCGCCGGCCAGCACGCGGGCGTGTATATTAAGAGCATCCTGCCGGAAAAAATGAAGATCAAGCTCATCATCGTGGATGCCTTTGACGCGCCCTACGCCCCGCAGCCAGTGCAGTATTTCCTCACCGAGGGGGTGCTGCGGCGCTGGCGGTATTCCCCGCCGGAATGCAGCCGGGTGGTGGAAACCGTCTTTGGCGAATGATGCCGTCTCTACACCAATAGCCGTTTATTTCGTTGTGTTTTCATACAATTATTGTCGCATGTTGAAATGATAATTTAGTCAGTTAAACAAAAATCTCAAAAATCCCTGCCGGGAAGCAGGGATTTTTGCCGTGTTTTGCGTACTAAAATTTATGGAGGGAGTTTTGCAGGTCTTGTGGTGTCTGGCACGCCGTTCAGACCGGGGAAAGGCCGATACGGGCGCTGCCGGAGACGAGATAGTAGGTGGTATCTTTCTCCAGGGCATCGCTGATGAGAGTAACATAACCGACCGAGGTTTCCGGTGTGAAGGAGAGCATGGGGGTACTCTCTTCCGCCGCCGTGACGGT